>ERZ834769.138-NODE-138-length-77767-cov-26.188028_pt1 | contig 77767 bp, 92 predicted proteins | sample MGYA00519690_ERZ834769 | MGnify/ENA primary metagenome ERZ834769 (study PRJEB31850, sample SAMEA3708760) | human gut metagenome | biome: human gut; feature: human-associated habitat; material: faeces | place: China | collected 2014 ... | reverse complement strand
GATTTTTAAGAGGATGGAAAATCCTCTTAAATGACTTTTGCCGCGCTTTTGGTCACTCAAAAGCGCGACAAACACAAAGTTTCTTTAAGTATCTTCATCAAAAAACGCATGAAATCCGCAAACGAATTTCATGCGTCTTTTATTTTACTTTTTCAGCATACCATCATCAGTAAAGCATTACAAATGCAATCTTAAACGGCAGGCAGGTCAGCTTTTCGTAAATTATCTGCGTTGCATAATAAGATTTTGCATCAACTCTGAGCTTTGCCTCGCCGTAAGTCTCTATAAGCTCTTCTCTCGTATACTGTTTTCCGTCGTCGGAGCTGATTGTTGTGGAGAGATAGTCGAGATATCCGTTGAACTTTTCGTCAGTAAGCTCATATCCGTTTTCGCGGAGAAGCTCAGAGCATACGAGATCGCGGAGAACAAGGTTTTCGCCGTTCTTCTGCGCATAGAGCTTGATACCGCCGTCAGGGAAAAGCGTCTCCTCTGTTTTCTTGAGGGTATATCCCTGTCCCTGATAATAATTCTTGTAATAGTAATTTACGCGGGATTCCGCAAGAGTCTTGTAATAGTACTTATAATCGTTGAGAAGCGAAGACGGATACTTTATCATCTCGCATTTTGAGCAGAGCAGATCGGAGCCGACATACATGGAATGATACTGAATGCGCATAGCATTCTTGTAGTCCCATGTGCCCTCAAAGGAAGTATTGCTCTTTACAAATTCATCACTGAATCTGTAGCCCTCATGGATGGTTATCTCAAACTTCGTATCCTTGCCCGCAAGGGATGTCGTGCTGTAGTTCTCAGGGAATTTCACATCGATAGTGAATGTTTCGCCGACCTTGTGACCTACGATAGCTTCTTCAAAGCCTTCCACAAAGCTTGCATAGCCGAGCTGCATTGTATATTTTTCATACGAACCGCCGCCGAAAGCCTCACCGTTCAGCGTGCCCTTATAATCTATTACAACAATATCGCCGAGAGAAACCGTATCGCCGTCTGCAATAACGGCACCGTTAACGCTCTTAAGAGATTCCGCCACACCGAATACTATCTCCGCATCGGCATAGATGGAGGGATATACGGCAATGGGCGTTATGGTGAAGGAAACAGTCTTGCCGGCAACATCCGCATTGGAATAATCCTTCGGAATATCCATAGTAAATGTATATGCCTTGTTGTATTCCGTTCCGCGGTAGCTGGAATTTGCAACATTGCCCGCCTTTGTCACATCGTAAATAAGCGCATCGTCAAAGGTTCTGTTTGCCGCATCCTTGCCGACGTAGTAGTCCTTGACATAGTTTTCGTCGGTATCAAGGCACCATGCATTGTATTTATTCTTTACTTCATTGCCCTCGCTGTCGGTCGAAACGATGCTTGCCGTTACCTTGAAATCCATGGAATAGGAATCAAGAACATTGAACTGAGAATAGGTCTTTGCGAGTTCTTTTCTTGATGCCTCATAATCCTGCTTTATCATATCGAGCGTGATGTCCGCAGGAGAAACAGACTTTACATATTTGGAATAGTCCGCCGTAGCATAGTCAAAGCTTCCGCAGGACACGAGAGATATCATAAGCAGTGCCGCAAAAGCAAGACATAAAATCTTTTTCATTTTTTATTTCCTTTCGGCTTCGCAAGTAAGAAAGCCTGTTTTTTTGACGGCATAAAAGCCGTGATTACATTTATTATATCACAAAGGAGTATAAAGTACAAGCGTTTTTGCCCAAATTTACAAAATATACATTTTTCTGTCAACGCAAGCCGAGCATACGCTCCGTATTGTACCCGTTTTCCGCAACTCTTATTTCCACACGGTTTTTATGCGGAGTTTCTCCCGTTACGGCAACTGTAAAGCTGCCGGAGTCGGGCGTGGAGGTGCCGCGCATACCCTTTGTATAGCTGTGTGCATATGCGCCGCCGCTTATAGAAAACGAAAATTTGTCATGGAATGTATAGAGCGCTCTTCCCTTTTTGAGTATGGCATAATCGCCGCCGCCGGCAAAGAGCATCGTATCTTCGGTATCGTATCTGCCGCCCGGATCCATTGTGATTTCCAGCTTGGTAAGAATGCCGTCACAAGCGCCGGAATCTATATCCAGCGCAATCCCGTCATCGAGAATTTCAACATCGATAACCGTGCAAAACTCCTGAATATTCACCATGCGCCGCTTGCTGTGATCCATTCTGTGCCAGTCGGAGGTCTCGGGCTTTTCGTCAAGCTGCGAGCGGTAGCCCGCATATTCGTCGTCAATCAGTCTGTAGCCTTTTTCCGTCTTTTCTATCGAGTTTGCACGGAACTGCGAATGAGGATCGCCGAAGAAAGCGCCTCCGAAGCGGAGCTGAAGCACATGCGAGCCGCACTGAATCTGAAGAAATGTCGGCTGTCTCTGCTTCATCACGGTGATAGTCATATTCTTCTCCGGCTTGTATATTCTGGCAATGCCGCTTTTGGGCAGGAATATCGACTTATCCGCCGCAGGAGCTTTCGGCTCTACCGCGCTGTATTTTTCGATTATCTCCGGTCTTGCCATGAGAAGGTCTATGGCATCGGGAGAAAAGCTGTCGCTTGCTTCCATTTCGTCGAGGATATTCTCGGCAATATAGGCAAATTCGGAATTATTCTGCTCCAGCGCAAGGTAGAGATATATCGGATAATAGAGCGAATAGCGGCGCAGTGTATTTCTGTCCTGCCTTGCGGAATTGAGCGTACATACGGTACCGTCAGGCTCAAAATAGCTGAACATGAGATTAAGATTTCTTCTCGCATACTCGAAATACTGCGGGTCATTCATGTATATTCCCATTACGAGAAATGCCTTGTCGCATATATAATTGTATATTCCTGTGGAACGCTCGGTATATTCGCCGTTTTCATCACAATCGATACCCTCCATGAGAAAACGGTTTATCGTATCGAGATAGCGCACATCGCCTGTGTGCTTATATACTATCGAAAGCGCTGCGGAAATGACCCAGCGGTGGTTTGGCGTATGAAAGCCGAGATTTACCATAGCATCGCCATGGCGTCTGATGACGTCCTTCAGCTTCATATAAAGGATTTCTTCCTTTTCGGTATGCTTTGAACAGCGATATACCGTTTCAATGACGCAAAGGTGATCGCGAACTATGAAGCCGCACTGTGCAGGGTCATGAAAATTAGTCTGACGCAGGTCGGTGGAACCGTCATCATGAATTTTCTTCACATATTCGTCAAGCAGGGCAATGGCATAATCGAGCAAAAAAGGATCGCGGTAATAGCGCGTATCAGGCACATAATATCCGCGGACAGCCTGTGCTATCAGGCTGGAATCAAGCGATGTTTCTCCGTAGTCAAGCAAAGGATTGCTAAAAAGGCAGGCGCACCTGTCTGCCGGAGTTTTTTTGAAATTTTCATAAAAGTTTGCGGCAAAATTCCTTTCGAAAAGCTTAATCTGCTCTTTAAAATGGTTTCTCATAAGAATATCCTCCGTTTGCGTTAGGCGTAATTTCGGCGGAGCTTCCGCTTTACAGCCCCATTTTACCATCATGCTGATGAAAAGTCAACATCAAAAAAGTAAAAGGGCGAAAAAAATACAGGCTTTGCGGAATAATTCCGCAAAACCCGTAAATATGCCCGACTGTAATGAGTTTGGCGCTTTTTCGGCGCAAAAAGCGATAATATTATATTCCTCGCATTTCTTTCAGCACGTCCTCAAAGGCAAGTCCATACCAATGCGAGGGCAGGCGTCGGAGCGTCGCTTTGACGCATCTGTCGCAAAAATCCGCCGCATCAGCGAGTGCCGCAGCCATATCCTTGCCTGAGAGCAGTTCGCCGCAAAAGGCGGAGGAGAAAACATCGCCGGTCCCATGTAGACTCACATCGGCATAATCCTTCATTATGCTGACTTCCCTTCCGTCGAAGTCGGCATGATAGCCTATTTTATCACCGTCGCGCACTCCGGTAACAACAACATTGCGCACATCAAGCGATGAGCGCAGGGAAAAGCACAGCTCCTCTGCCTCTGTATCGGTACTCATGCCGGTGAGCAATGCCGCCTCTGTTATATTCGGCGTTATCACATCGGCATATCGGCACAGGCGGCGCATAGCCTTTATATGCTCCGATGAAAAGCACGGATATATGCTTCCGTTGTCACCCAGTACAGGGTCAACAAGCACAAGAGTATCCTCTTCGCTGAAATCGCGGACAAAATCGCGTGCCGCTTCGATCTGCCGCGGCGAGCAGAAAAAGCCTGTATATATGCAGTCAAATTTCATGCCCAGCTCTTTCCAGTGCGCGGAAAAAGAGAGCATTTCCTCAGTCATATCGCGCACGACATAATTGCCGAGCCCGCCGGTATGTGTTGATAGTATCGCCGTCGGCAGAGCGACCGCCTCGCTCCCATACGCCGAGATTATCGGTATAGCCACACTCAGCGAGCATTTGCCGAAGCAGGAATAGTCGTTTATCAGAGCGGCTCTTTTCATTCCCGTATCGTTTATATTTGTCATAATTATCTCTCCGAAAAAGATACGGTGCAAACACCGAGGTGTCGCACCGTATCGCTGAACATCATTTTAAGCTGTTTTTGAAAAGCCTGTCGGCTTATTTCTTTTTCTTCTTGAGAACTACGAAGGCAACTATGCCGCCTACTACAAGAACAGCTACCACTACGATAACAATAACAACAACGGGGCTGCCCTTGTCATCGCCTGCCGGAGGCTTCTTTGTAGAGGAATCTTTCGTATCGGGAAGATCAAGCTCGTTTACCTTAACATCGAGAGTAGCGGAAATACCGTCAAACTCGAATGTTACCTGCTTGTCGCCGGAAGTAGAGAAATCATAGATGGGTTCCTTCGTGAGGTCATCCTTCGTGATGGAAACTGTCTTGCCGTCGTCATAAACGAGAGCGAACTCCAGACCCTCTGTTGAGAAGAGCTCATCAAGCTCGTAAACAGTCTTTGCGCCTTCGCCGGCGGTTACAGTAAGACCGGAGGGCTTAGCATAGGTACCTGTTGTTGTGCAGGTAAGAGGCTGCTCGAGAGAAGCGGATGTGTATGTTACGGTAACAACAGTCTCGCCGTATTTCTTCTCATAGGTTATTGCAACATTGTTTGCATCAAAGCCGGAATTTGCAAATGTATCCTTGGATTCATCGCTGTATATGCATGTGATGGCAACATTATCCGTAGTGAGCTTTTCACCGAAATGAATAGCGGATTTCAAGGGTTCAGCCTCGATAGCAACAACATTGATGAGGTTTATCTGGAAAGATGCTCTTGCGCCGTGGTAGTTAACGGTAACAGTCTGTGTGCCGCTTCCCACGAAATCGTATTCAAGCTTGAATTCGCCGAGAGCAAATGTCTTTTCGGTGCCGTCCTCGAATGTAGCCTTTGCGGTAAGACCTGTGGGTGTAAAGCCATTCTTGGCTATATCAGTAGCCTTATAAGATGTTGCCTCGGGCATTGTTGCGATAGCGAAATCCTTTATGCCGATTACCTTGACATTGTATGTCGCGGTAGCCTTGCCGTACTTCAGAGTAACCTCGGAAGCATCGGAAGCATCGTCAAAATTGTAAACCGTGCTTGCTGTGTCACGGATTTCCGTATGGCCGTCTTTGTAAGTTACCTTAACCTCAAGACCTTCGAGATCGATAGTCTCGCCTACGTAGTAGGTGGACTTTGCGGGAGTCTTTACAAGCTCAATCTTTTCAACATTCTCTTCGTCTTTCTCGAGCTCACTCTTGTAGTTTGTAACATACTCTTCGGAACCGAATACAACATAGTCTATATCCATTTCCGCGCCCTTATATGCTGCATTGTAGCCGAACGGGAAGAGATATACCTGCATGAGATTACCCCACCATCTGGACTGGGGAACGCCGCTGTCGTTCTTTGCGAGAGAATTTTTGTAGTTTGTATCGGAGTTGGCTTTGACTATGCTGAAGGTGATGGTCTGCCATTCACCGGAGTTAGCCTCGACAGCCACATCGGTGATAGAAACCTGAGGGCAGGACTTGTACTGTCCGGAGTTGATACCGCTTGTATTGAAGCCGAGAGTAAACTTTGAATTTGCGCTGAGATTTCTGACGCGGATCTTGCAGTATTCCGCAAGGTTTGTGGATTCGGTGCCTATGGGGAGACCGCTGAAGAGAACTCCGTCATAGAGAGAGAATGCCATGCCCGCATTACCTGCTTCCTTAGCGGAAAGATGGAGAACCTCTCCGTTATCGGTGAAGCTCCAGTTGAGCTTTGCAAGCTGGGACTTCGGTGTAGCCTCATCGTAAAGGATAAAGCTGAGCATTTCCATGGTTGCATTGTCATAGGGCATCTCGGAGTAGCTTTCACGCCAGTCTTTGGGGAGAGGCTTGCCTGCCAGCTCTGTGTAAACGTGGCACTCTTCGTTCTCATCGAAGTAAACGGGAGCCGCTTCCCATTCGCCGGCATCATTCTGCTTTGCCCAGTAAGAGTTCTGCGTCTTTTCAAAGTCAAGCATGCTGATGTTGTAAATCTTGTTTTTGGGACGATCCGGATTGGTTTTGGGATCTTCTGTGATAGAGCCTGCGCTGAGTGCTACCGTAGCCGCAGACAGGATAAACAGGGATACCAAGAGTATTGAGATAATTTTCTTCATACTCGTATTCATTCCTTTCTTTAATATTGGATGATTTAATTATAGCACAAAATATCGAAAAAAGTCAATAGTAAAGCCGAAGTTTACACTATCCAAAGTATACGATTTTTCAGATTTGTTTTTGTGTAAAAGGGAAAAAATACAGGTGTTTTTCTGTGCCATTTGCCTATTTTGCGTGCAAAAGAGCTTCGGTCGCTTGACTTTACTATATATATATGATATACTTGGGTAAAATATCGGCTTGTGCGGAGAAAATATAAGTGGAAAGTATAGTTAAAGATAAGACAGTATACAGCGGTCGACCGTGTGACGTGTCCGGCAGGACACAAAGAGAAATTGCCGTATACGATATATTGGATGGACTTGATATAAAGTATGCGAGACTGGATCATGATGTAGCTCCTACCATAGAAGCGTGTGCGGAAATAGACGAGCTGATGCAGACGCCTGTGTGTAAAAATCTTTTCCTGTGCAACGGCGGCAAAACGCAGTTTTACCTTCTGCTGATGACAGGCGACAAACGCTTCTCGACAAAGGATTTTTCGCGTTTGATAGGCTGTTCCCGCTTGAGCTTTGCCCCGGCGGAATATATGGAGGCTCTTCTCGGTGTTACACCCGGCAGCGTTACCGTGCTCGGTCTTATGAACGATACTGAAAACAGCGTGAGGCTTTATATAGACAAGGATGTTCTGGCGGATGAATACATGGGCTGCCATCCGTGCATAAATACATCGAGCCTGAAAATAAAAACCGCGGATATCACGGAAAAGTTTCTTCCTTATATTAAACATACATATAGGGTGGTTGACCTCGGTTCTTTTGAAAAAATCGAAAAGGAGAAAAATATATGAAAAAATTTATACTGTGCATGATAACAGTTTGCGCCATGCTTCTCTGCTCATGCGGCGCTGCCGCAGAAAAATCCTTCTCGGAAAGCGGTATCTCAATCACGCTGACTGAGGACTTCTCCTATGAGAAATACGACAACTGCGACGCCTGCTTCAAAAGCGACAAAGCGACTGTATATGTTTTCAGTCAGGATTTCACCGATGTCATGGGCATGGAGATACTCAGCGCCAAGCAGTATGCCGAAGCTATCGCAAGTCTGAATGCTTCCGCCTCCGAGGTTACTGAGAAGGATGGGCTTGCCTACTATGAGTATACGAGCAACAGCCTTGACGGCACCGTATATAAAAATATTTCCTTTGCCTTCAAAGGGAGCCTGAAGTTCTATACGCTCCAGTTCTCTGCCAAAGAAAAGGATTTCGCAAAGCTGCGCGACAGTTTCTTCACCTATGCGGCAACATTTGCCTTTGAAAAAGCATAAAACATCAAGCCATGCCTTTCGGCATGGCTTGATTGACTTTTCTCTGTATATAGCTTAAATTATTGCTGCTTCATAGCTGCAAAGCATTCGCTGCAGTATACGGGTCTGTCATTTGTGGGCTGGAAGGGGATCTTTGCTTCCTTGCCGCAGTTTGCACAGGTTGCTGTGAACATCTCTTTGGGAGCCTTGCCTGCGTTTTTCTTTGCCGCACGGCACTCTTTGCATCTCTGGGGCTCATTCTGGAAGCCCTTCTCCGCATAGAATTCCTGCTCGCCTGCTGTGAAAACAAATTCCTTGCCACAGTCCTTGCAAACTAAAGTCTTGTCCTGATACATTTTTTTACCTCGCTTTGAAATTTTAGGATATTGCGCCCGTAGACGGATTCCAACCGACACCTTTGAAAACAACGCTCTTGCTTTAAGCTATTTGGGCATATGAAAACTTTTTTATTTTTATCCGAAGTCGGAATAATTTATTATATATATGTCATAAAAGTTTCTTAAGCTTTGATTTTATCCGTACAATAGCATTATCTACCGATTTTTTCGGTTTGGAAAGTGCCTCGGCTATATCTGAATAGGACATTCCGCCGAGATAGAGCCAGAAAACCGAGCTTTCAAAGGGGGTAAGCGCATCGTTTATTCTCTTGTTAAGCTCCGAGAAGGATTCTTTATTTATGATAAGCTGCTCAGGCGTGGATTCCGGAGATTCGCTCATATCGGAGAGCGTATCCTCGCAATCTCCGAGAAAATCCCCGAAAAGCTTGTTTTCCCTGCGCCTGATGTATGAAATAAGCCTGTTTTTTATACATATCTTGGCATATAAACCGAAAGAGACCTGCTTTGATTCATCAAAGGAGCACGCCGAATTATAGAGGGCAATCGTCGCCTCCTGAAGAAGATCGTCATACTCGGAATCGGAGATGGAAAAGCGGCGCTTGGCATCAAGAGAAATGCTGCGCACCAGCGGCGAATAAAGCTCCAATATTCCCTCAAAGGAAAGCGGGATACCATCCTTCAACCCTATCAGAAGCTCGCCAATCTTATTATCCACCTGATCACACTTTCAATAAATATACCTTTTTGTATATTATATCATATAATGCAGATTTGTCAATAAAAAATTTTAATATTTTTTACATTTTGGGAAAAATACATTCAAAAATATTACTTATTTTGTGAAACATATATATATTTGGCTTATAGCAGAAGCAAACTGAGCGTATATACGACAAACGACAGCAGAAAAGAGATGGCAAATGTGCGCAAAATCATGAAAAAAGCATCCTTTTTGCCGAGCTCTGCCCTTGCGGCGGCAACCGTTGCGGCGCATGGCGTATATGTCATGCAAAGCACGGCGAAGGTATATGCCGCGGCTGGTGAGAGTGCCGTGCGAAAGCCCTCGCCGAAAAGCACACTCATCGTGGAAACAATGCTTTCCTTGGCAAAGAAGCCCGAGATAAGCGCGGCGCTTATCCTGTAGTCATCAAGCCCGAGCGGCTTCAGTATAAAGGAGCAGAACCCCGATATTGCGCAAAGCAAGCTCTCCCCTGCGGATGCAGTATAGCGAAAATGCGTATCGAGCGAGCAAAGGATATATATCAGCGCCGATGAGAGGAAAACTATACTGCCGCTTCGCGTGGCAAACTGCAATATTTTGCTTTTCACACTGCGGAAAACATTTCTGCCGTTCGGCATGCGAAAGCGCGGCAGTTCATATACGACATCGGGCGCGGTGCCGCCCTTCCCCGAGAAAAGCAGACACGAGAGCACGAAAGCAAATATCCCCGCAAGATAAAGCGAAAAAGCGATAAGCGCGGCTCTTTTCGGAAAGAACGCGGATGATATCGCTATAACTATCGGGAAGCGCGCACTGCATGGGATAAAAGCAAGCGAATATACGGCTCTCCTGCGCTCGGAGATATCGAGCGTCTGCGTAGACATTATCGCTGGCACCGTGCAACCGAAGCCGAGAAGCGCGGGGATAAAAGCTTTTCCCGAAAGCCCGAGCTTTCGCATAGCACCATCCATGACAAAAGAGGCGCGGGCTGTATATCCGCTCTCCTCGAAAAGCTCCAGTATGAAGAAAAGCACCGCTGTCTGCGGGAGAAACGAAAGCACGGCGGCAATGCCGCGGCATATGCCGTTTTCGATAAATTCGAGCATGAATACGCTCGCGCCGAAGCGTGAAAAAAGCGCGATCAGCTCTGATGCCAGCTTGTCAAGACCGATTGAAAAATACCGCTCGGCTATTTCTCCGAGCCACGAAAAAGAGAGATAAAATGTAGCCAGCATAACGGCAAAAAAGAGCGGTATGCCTATGTATTTTTTGCAGATGAGGCGGTCTATTCTGTCGGTATTTTTGCCGAGAAGCCTGCTGTACACGGCACTCTCGGAAGCTATCTGCAAGGCAAGCGAGGCGAGTACACTCTCGGGAAAATCACCTTTTTCGGCGGCACTCTCCGGAATTCTTTCAAAGAGAGATGAGATAAGCTCGTCTATGCCGCGCTTTTTTGCCGCGCTGATGGGAAAAACAGGCACGCCGAGCTTCTCCGAGAGTCCCGCTATATCTATTTTTGTCCCATCGCGCTCGGCTTCGTCCATCATATTCAGCGCGACTGCAACATGTGGAAATTCACGGATAAGCTGAAGCGTGAGAAAAAGCCCTCTTGAAAGATTTGATGCATCGATGATATCTACTATCACATCGCAATCGCCGCGGTGCAGATAGTCAAGAGCCGCCTTTTCCTCGGCTTTCTGTGAGGTGAGCGAATATATGCCCGGCAGATCTACGATCTCGGCGGTGTATTTTTTACTTTTGAGCGGAGCCTCTTTTGCGTCGAATGTCACGCCCGCGCGGTTCCCCGTAGCTTCATTACTCTTTGTAAGCAGATTGAAAAGTGTTGTTTTTCCGCAGTTTGCATTTCCGATAAGAGCTATTTTCATTTCCTACTCCATATTGCTTTCTTCACGGCAGATTACGTTTGCGGCAGATCTGCCTGTGAAGGCAATTTTTGTATTGCCGACTCTTACAATGATGTTTTTGCCGCTTTTCATAAAGACGGTCAGCCGCGCGCCCTCATATATGCCGAGAGATAAATATCTGTCTAATGTATATTCAGGCTCGTTTATTTTTAATACGGTGACGTTTTCTCCGCCGTGAAAATTGACAAGCGGCATATTTTTCATGAAAACCTCCGATTTTTTGACGATTTGCTATTGACAAATCGAAAAACTTTTGATATACTAACAAGGTACTCGCTGAGCGGGCTGTTTATGACAATCCGCAGGGTAAAAAGAATATTGCGGCATCGCCAAGCGGTAAGGCAACGGACTCTGACTCCGTCATTACCTAGGTTCGAATCCTAGTGCCGCAGCCAAAAACTCCCACGCACAAGCGTGGGAGTTTTACTTATTACTTTTTCACCCCTCACTCTTCACTAAACATTTCAAATTACAGTTTAAAAAATCATAAATTTATGATATAATTTTATGAAAAGACCTATCCGAATCGATTTTGATGCACTATAAGGGCGTAATCATGATTGCAAAAAGCCCGGAAAGGAGGGAGAAGCTTGGACGAGAATAAAATCATCCCGTATATTGAGCCGATATTTCGTTTTTGCTGCAAGCGACTTTCAAATCGTTATGATGCCGAAGACCTTGCGGGAGAGATTATTTGTCATATTATTGACGGAATGAGCAAATATCAGATAGAATCGCTTGACGCTTGGGTCTGGCGCATTGCCTGTAACAGATATGCCCGATTTATTGATAGCCGAAACAAAAATCAAGCCATATTGTCATGCGATGATGAGCTTTTTGATATAGCAGATTATTCCGACTCCGATGAGGACAATACGCGGGAGCAATACGAAACGGTATTTCGGTATTTACACACATTATCTTCCGAGTATAAGAATATTTTTGTTGACTATTATATCGGCGAATTATCTGTCAGAAATCTCGCCCGAAAATATTCTCTCCCCGAAACAACAATCAAATGGCGGCTGAATGTCGGACGCAAAAAAATCAAAGACAGGATAGGAGAAGATAAAATGGATAAAATCTATCAGAGAATCAATTGGAATACCGCAGTATGCAATGGCAATATGGATTCCGATGCATATCTTCACACGCAGATTGCACGCGCCATCTGCCTCGCGGCTTATGAAATGCCTTTGACAGTAGAGGAAATCAGCATCAGAACGGGTATACCCACCATGTATATTGAAGACGAGCTGCCCCGTCTGGAATACGGCGATGCAATATGCAAAGTCGGCAGCAAATATGTAACTGATTTTATTATCTTCAGCTTGAAAAACCGAAAGCAGACCGAGGATATTTCCGCATCGGCTGTCAATATGCTTGCCGATAAATTTGAGGCGATTTTCAAAGAAGCGGCGGACAAAACAGGCACTGTAGGTTTTTACGGCAACGATTTCGGCATGGGCAGGTTGGGATATATCGTCATCCCATATATGCTCAGGCACAAAATCCGCGATGTAAAAAATAACCGCTTAAAGCTTGAAAACGGTCCGTATCCTCCGAGAAAGGACGGCGGCTACGGCTGGTTTATCGTTGAAGAAACCGCAGATAAAAACGAAAGCTCTGCCGAATACAGTACAGGCTGCAATGCTGACAGCGATGAAAACAATCCCGCGCTGCAAATCTACTATTATTGGATAAGCAAGTATTTTGATTATAATGTTTATCACAACAACGGAATACGCCGTATGCTTGAAACAGACGCCATAAAGAACATGACAAACGGTCTGATACCAAAAGATGCTCTTTCCGATGAAGACGCCGCGTATTTCGTTAAAAATAATTTGCTCAAGCTCTCCGAGGATAAGCTTTATCTTAACATCCCTTATTTCACGGAGGAACAGTTTGCAAAATTTATTTCGCTGTTTGATGTGACGGATGAAAAGACAGACGAACTTCTTGCCGGATGGGTCGGAAGCGTCCGCAAAAATTTTGAGAGCTTTGTGCCGAAGCATCTGCACAGCCAGATAAATCAATGGATGAATTATTATCTCTATCAGATTATCGGGTATGTTACCGATGAATTGATCCGTCGCGGGGTTTTATGTAAACCCGACTGCAAAAAGCCTTTGACAAGCGGTGTATTCTGCGTCGAGGGGAAAAATATAAATCCCTGAATAAATCCGGCGCCGAGGGGCGGTCCGTATGGCCGCTCTCGGCGCCGGATTGCTTAAGCTATTATATGCCACACCGAAAGAGCGGCATGCGTCGCTCTTTTTATTTTAACGCAATTCTTGTCTTTGAAATTTTTCTGCACAAAAAACCGTACAGTGTCAAAATTCTTCTGCACAGCTATTGAAAAGTGCGTGAGTTTATGATAAAATACAGACAGAAAGAATTGCTTTACAAGCAAGTATTTTTCAAAAAAAGGAGTCGATTTTAGTATGAAAGAAGTCAAAACCCCGAAAAAACCGCTTATCTATTATTACGGCATAGTGTTGCTCATCATCCTTGCATTCAATATGATTATATCACCTATGATTGCAAATGCGAAAGTAAAAGAAGTCGATTACGGCACATTCATGAAAATGATAGAGGAGAAAAACATCGGCAAGGTCGAAGTCGATGATTCCGAAATCTACTTCACAGACAAAAATAATGAGCAGATTTATAAAACAGGTATAATGGACGACCCGACGCTGACAGAGCGCCTCTATACCTCCGGCGCTACCTTCGCGCGCAATATACAAAAGGAAATGTCTCCCCTGCTCAGCTTTTTCCTCACATTTATCATGCCTATCCTGATTTTTGCTATTCTGGGACAATATCTGGCAAAGAAAATGATGTCTCAGGCAGGCGGTCCCAATGCGATGGCATTCGGCATTGGCAAAAGCAATGCCAAAGTTTATGTTCCGTCCACCGACGGCATACGTTTTTCAGATGTTGCCGGCGAGGATGAAGCCAAGGAAAATCTCGCGGAAATAGTGGATTATCTGCATAATCCGAAGAAATATTCCGATATCGGCGCATCCATGCCGAAAGGCGTTCTTCTTGTAGGCCCTCCCGGAACAGGTAAAACCATGCTTGCCAAAGCTGTCGCGGGCGAGGCAGGTGTACCGTTCTTCTCCATGTCAGGCTCCGAATTTGTCGAAATGTTTGTCGGCATGGGCGCATCAAAGGTGCGCGATCTTTTCGCACAGGCTAAAGAAAAGGCGCCCTGCATCGTATTTATAGATGAGATCGATGCCATCGGTAAGAAGCGCGACGGACAGTTCGGAGGAAACGATGAGCGCGAGCAGACGCTCAATCAGCTACTGACAGAAATGGACGGCTTTGACGGAAACAACGGCGTTATCATTCTGGCGGCTACAAACCGCCCCGAATCGCTCGATCCCGCGCTGACACGTCCCGGCAGATTTGACCGCAGAGTTCCGGTAGAGCTTCCCGACCTTGCAGGTCGTGAGGCGATACTTAAAGTTCACGCAAAGAAAATCAAGACGGCACCGAATGTGGATTTCCACGCGATTGCCCGCATGGCATCGGGAACATCGGGTGCCGAGCTTGCAAATATCATCAATGAAGCGGCTCTCCGCGCCGTGCGCAGTGGTCGTTCTGTTGTAGAGCAGGCAGACCTTGAAGAGAGCATCGAAGTCGTTATCGCGGGATATCAGAAGAAAAACGCCATCATGACAGATGCCGAAAAGAAAGTCGTCGCCTATCATGAGATAGGGCATGCGCTTGTTGCCGCCATGCAGACGGATTCCGCTCCCGTGCAGAAAATCACGATAATTCCCCGCACCTCGGGTGCGCTTGGCTATACAATGCAGGTCGAGCAGAATGATAAGGTTCTGATGACAAAAGAAGAGCTTGAAAACAAGCTTGCCACGCTGACAGGCGGTCGCGCGGCAGAAGAGCTCGTATTCGGTCAGATTACCACAGGTGCATCAAACGATATCGAGCAGGCAACCAAGCTTGCCCGTGCGATGATCACGCGCTACGGTATGACAGATGAATTTGATATGGTAGCCATGGAAACGGTAAACAATCAATATCTCGGCGGTGATGCGGCTCTTGCCTGCTCCGCGGATATGCAGAAGGAAATTGACAAAAAAGTAATCGAAACAATCAAAGCACAGCACGAAAAAGCCCGCAGGCTTCTTGCCGACAACCGCCAAAAGCTCGATGAACTGGCAAGCTATCTCTACGAAAAAGAAACCATCACAGGCAGTGAATTTATGACTATTCTCGGCAGAAAGGATGCGAGCGCGATATGAAAAGAAGATATAATTTCGGCTGGAGCGAGCTCGTCGTCGGTCTGCTTCTGATTCTGCTCGGCATCTTTACCTTTGCCCGCCCCGAAAGTATGCTGACAGGTGCTGTCGTAATTTACGGAATCATTGCCATTGCAATGGGTATTGAAGATATTGTGATTTATGTCAGAATGTCGCGCTTCACTGGTTTCGGACCAATACTGTCGCTCATCTCGGGGATTCTCAGTGTCATGTGCGGCGTGATGCTGATTGCAAATCCGAATATCGGCAAGTGGGCACTGACTGTTCTGCTCCCGCTTTGGTTTATTGCACACTGCATTGCGGGACTCGTCAGAACGGAATTTATTCATCTTTCCGGAAACAGATTTTATTATTTCTTTTCGCTGATACTCAATATTCTCGGTCTGATACTCGGATTTGTAATGATATTCAGCCCATCGATTTCTTTCCTGACGATAAAAATCATCAGCTATTTTGTAGCCGCGTATTTGATTCTTTTCGGAATCGAAAGCATCATCGCGGCGTTCATCCGCAGAAGATAAAACGGAATTTTAACAAAGGCATGAAATCCGACGGATTTCATGCCTTTTTGCAGTTAATATTTTTTTAAATGATCATCTCCTGTCTCGGCGACGCCAACACACATGCTTCGCATATGTGTTAATTCCCCTACCATGCAAAATCCAAGTATAGTCAACAGACAAAAGAAAAAGCAAATTCTCCATCCGCTTTTTCTTTTGGCAAAGCAGGCGCAAAAGAAAAAGCTACAAAAAAGAAAACGCCGATAGGAGCTTTCGCGCTCCGCGGAGCGCGACAATGGCGGCGCGCCCTTGACCTCGGCACCTTTTGAAAAAGGTGCTCGAAAACTTTCTTGTTGTCGGCGAAAACTTTAATTTGGAGCAAAATTTTCGGTCTGCACTTTTTTAGCATTCCGGAATAGATAAAAATGCGCAGAGTCGTCGAATATCCGTTTCGTCGCCGTACAACCGTACGGCAGAGACGGATTTCGGCGAGAGAAAAAGTGAATACAATAAAACGCAGGCAACCCGCCACGCGGATTGCCTGCCTTCATTAAAATCGATATTAGTGAAAATTTTAGCTTTCATAAATGTCTTTATCAAATAAAAACATTTACCCTTTCACTTTTTCGGTCTGTGCTTTTTTAGCATTCCGGGATAGATAAAAATGCGCAGAGTCGTCGAATATCCGTTTCGTCGCCGTACAACCGTACGGCAGAGACGGATTTCGGCGAGAGAAAAAGTGAATATGATAAAACGCAGGCAACCCGCCACGCGGATTGCCTGCCTTCATTAAAATCGATATTAGTGAAAATTTTAGCTTTCATAAATGTCTTTATCAAATAAAAACATTTACCCTTTCACTTTTTCGGTCTGTGCTTTTTTAGCGTCCCGGAATAGATAAAAATGCGCAGAGTCGTCGAATACCCGTTTCGTCGCCGTACATCCGTACGGCAGAGACGGATTTCGGCGAGAGAAAAAGTGAATACAATAAAACGCAGGCAACCCGCCGCGCGGATTGCCTGCCTTCATTATATCGATATTATCAAAAAGTTCAGACTTTCATAAATGTCTTTGTCCGATAAAAACATTTCTATTTCACTTTTTCGGTCTGCACTTTTTTAGCATCCCATAAAAGCTCAGATAAGCTTTATAAGAGCCATCTCCGCTGCATCACCACGACGGGGACCGAGCTTGTAAATAGCTGTGTAACCACCGTTTCTATCTGCATATTTGGGAGCGATTTCGTCAAAAACCTTCTTTACAACGGATTCCTTTGTTATAAAAGCAAGTGCCTGACGGCGGGAAGCAAGAGTATTTTTCTTGCCGAGAGTAATCATCTTCTCTGCAAGACTTCTGACTTCCTTTGCTCTTGTAAGAGTTGTTTCTATAGAACCGTTTTCCAAAAGATAAGTAACCATGCCTCTGAGCATAGCCTGTCTGTGGGCAGTAGGTCTGCCGAGTTTTCTGGTTCCGGGCATTTCAGTATTCCTCCTTTGCCTGATTTTTATAAAGGATTATCTATACCAAACTTAGATAACTCTTTTATTTCGATATGACTCAGTCCTCTTCACGGCGGAGAGTAAGTCCGAGCGAATGAAGCTTCTGTATAACTTCTTCGAGCGACTTCTTACCGAGATTACGAACCTTTATCATATCTTCTTCTGTCTTGCTTGTCAAATCTTCAACCGTATCAATGCCTGCGCGTTTGAGGCAGTTGAAGCTGCGAACAGACAGGTCAAGCTCCTCAATGGTCATCTCAAGGACTTTTTCCTTCTTGGTTTCTTCGCGTTCAACCATAATTTCCGCCCTCTTTGCCTCATCTGAAAGTTCAACAAAGAGGTTGAGGTGTTCGTTGAGTATCTTGGCAGCAAGCGATACAGCTTCCTTAGCGGAAATAGTACCGTTTGTCAATACATTCAAAGTAAGCTTGTCATAGTCAATGCTGTTTCCTACACGGGTGTTGTCAACCTCGTAGTTTACATTGTAAACAGGCGTGAATATCGAATCTACAAATATCACACCGAGCTGACCTGCGGAATATATCTGCTTGTTCTTATCCTGAGAAACATAGCCTCTGCCGTGGTCAAATGTAAGCTCCATATGGAAGCGTACACCTTCGCTGACAGTTGCCAGATGATGCTCGGGATTGAGAATTTCAAGCTCATCATCACATACGATATCACCAGCGCAAACATCCTTTGTACCCGTAACATCAATGTATACGGTTTTAGGGGTGCTGCTGTGAAGTCTTGCCGTGATTCCCTTTACATTGAGGACGATTTCGCAAACATCCTCTTTTACACCGGGAACAGTGGATATCTCGTGGAGAACATCCTTGCCGCCGCCCGCTATTTTGATGCTGACTACAGCTACGCCGGGAAGCGAGCTGAGAAGCACTCTGCGGAGCGAGTTGCCGAGCGTAGTGCCGTAGCCGCGCTCAAGAGGCTCTACCGTAAAGGTTCCGCTTTTGCCGTCTTCACTGAGATTATCAACCGATATATTCGGCTTTTCTATTTCTATCATTAAGTAACCCTCCTTTTAACAGAAACACAAGGTTTCTAAATATTGTTTTGATATTCTCGAAAATCCGCCTGATAGTACCTGCGATATTTTCGGAATACCGCGGGTAACTATTATTTGGAGTACAACTCGACGATAAGAGATTCCTGGAACGGGAAGTCGATATCTTCTCTCTCGGGAAGAGCAGTAACCGTAGCGCTTGCCTTTGTCTTATCAAGGTCGAGCCACTTCGGAGCTGTTGTCTTTTCCATAAGCTCAAGAAGAGATTTGAACTTCTCGGAATCGCGCGAAGAATCCTTCAGAGCTATAACATCGCCCTTCTTAACGATGATGGAAGGAATATCAGCCTTTTTACCGTTGATTGTGAAGTGAGCGTGGAGAACGAGCTGTCTTGCCTCATTGCGGCTCTCAGCAAGTCCCATTCTGTAAACTACGTTGTCGAAACGACGCTCGAGCAGGCAAAGAAGGTTTGCACCGGTCTGACCCTCGGTCTTATCGGCAATCTCAAAGTACTTCTTGAACTGCTTCTCAAGAACTCCGTAGTATCTTCTTGCCTTCTGCTTCTCACGAAGCTGCATGTAGTATTCTTTGTTTTTCTTAACCTGTGCTGCACCGTGCTGACCGGGAGCTGTGCCTCTGCGTGTTACAGGGCACTTATCCGTAAGGCAGCGGTCGCCCTTGAGGAAAAGCTTTGTTCCCTCTCTGCGGCAAAGCTTGCACACAGGACCTGTATATCTTGCCATAGTATTTTGAATCCTCCTTGTAAATTAGACTCTTCTGATTTTAGGCGGTCTGCATCCGTTGTGAGGAACAGGCGTTACATCGCGGATAAGGCTTATATCAAGACCCTGAGTCTGGAGCGCACGAATAGCGGACTCTCTGCCCTGTCCGGGACCCTTTACATATACTTCGACAGTCTTCATACCATTGTCTGCTGCGATCTTTGCGGCTGTTTCCGCAGCCATCTGCGCTGCAAACGGTGTGGACTTTCTGGAGCCTCTGAAACCGAGTTCGCCTGCGGAAGCCCAAGAAACTGCATTGCCGTTAGTATCCGTGATAGTAACGATAGTATTGTTATAAGTTGCGCGGATATGCGCTACGCCTTTTTCTACGTTCTTGCGTTCGCGGCGCTTTCTGACTACCTTTTTGGTTGCTGTTTTAGCCATTAGCTTCTATCACTCCTTAATTATTTCTTCTTGTTTGCTATTGTCTTTGCAGGACCTTTTCTGGTTCTTGCATTTGTCTTTGTTCTCTGTCCGCGAACGGGAAGACCTTTTCTGTGTCTTGTGCCGCGGTAGCAGCCGATTTCTATCATTCTCTTGATATCAAGAGCGACATCACGACGAAGGTCACCTTCCACCTTGTGGAAATTTTCGATTTCGTCACGAAGCTTTGATACATCATCTTCTGTGAGATCCTTGCAACGTGTATCGGGATTGATACCTGTCTTTGCGAGAATCTGATTGGAAGTTGTTCTGCCTATACCGTAAATATAAGTAAGACCGATTTCAACTCTCTTGTTGTTTGGAACTTCAACACCAGCTATACGAGCCATTCTGGAAATACACCTCCCTTAATTTGTGTTGGCTTAACCCTGCTTCTGCTTATGCTTCGGGTTTTCGCAAATTACCATTACATGGCCTTTTCTTTTGATGATTTTGCACTTGCTGCAAATCTTTTTAACGGAAGGTTTAACTTTCATGTGTATTTCACCATTCCTTTCACATAATAATTAGATTTTTTGTAAAATCAGTGTCTCCATGTGATGCGACCCTTATTGAGGTCGTATACGGAAACCTCTACGGTAACCTTATCACCGGGACCGATTTTGATATAGTTCATTCTGAGCTTGCCCGAAATCTGAGCTGTGACTATGTGCTCATTGGGAAGCTTTACCTTGAAGGTGGCATTAGGCATAGCCTCAACTACCGTACCTTCAAATTCAACAACATCGCCCTTTGGCATTATTGCCCTCCTTAAATCATTCCAATTTAAATTAGGTCATCGTCATCGACTGCCGTGCTGTCAAGCAGCTTGCGGATGAAGCTGTCGGTAGCGAGCCCTGCCGCTATCCTCTCTCTGCTTCCCGCATCCGTTCTGGAAACCACTTTCAGATGCCGCATTTTCTTTTTCTTAGGCGTAGCGACCTTTCTCAGTCTGCCGTCCGACACGAAAACGGAATCATCGTCGCAGATGCCGATTATTACCAGCGTCCGGTCACAGTCCCTTCCCGCCGTCGAAACAGCTATACAGCCTATTAAATCTTCCGAAGTCCTCATATCATTCCACCATTGTGAGCAGAACAGCATCGCCGTCCGTTATGGCAACAGTGTGCTCATAGTGTGCGGAAAGCCTGCCGTCCGCAGTCTTGACAGTCCAGCCGTCGCTCATTTCCTTCACAAGATATGTTCCTGCGTTTATCATGGGCTCGATTGCTATGGTCATACCGGGCATAAGCCTCGGACCTCTGCCCGCCGTGCCGAAATTCGGCACCTCGGGGTCTTCATGCAGTTCCATGCCGACACCGTGGCCGACATATCTTTTTACAACTCCGTAGCCGAGAGCGTTTGCATATTCAAAAACCGCGCTTCCGATGTCGCCTATCCGATTGCCTGCCTTTGCCTGAGCCGCGCCGCGAAAGAACGATTCTCTCGTGGCTGCGATGAGCTTTTCGGCTTCTTCACTTATCTTGCCTACGCCGAAGGTATTTGCACTGTCGCCATGAAAGCCCTTGTAGCACGCGCCGACATCTATCTTTACGATATCGCCCTCGTGCAGTATGCGGTCTTTGCTCGGTATACCGTGAATAACCTCGTCGTTCAGGCTGATGCAGGCGCTGCCGGGGAAACCGCCGTATCCGAGAAAAGAGGGCTTGGCGCCGCACTTCTCTATATACTCGCGGATTCTTATGTCCAGCTCCTTTGTGGAAACGCCTTCGCGGATATGATCTCTGGCGACAAGTATTGCCTCGCCGGTGATACGTCCCGCTTTACGCATGATAGCCAACTGTTCGCTGTTTTTTACTAAAATCATAAATTTTAGCCTCTTATTTTGTCTATTGCCGCAATTATTTCCGCGGTAATATCTTCTATTTTACCCTCGCCGTTTACAGTGCAGAGCTTGCCTTTTCTGCCGTAGTAATCCTTTAGTGGCTCTGTCTGCTTATGATATGTCTCGAGGCGGCTCTTGACAACCTCGGGCTTGTCGTCGGCGCGGAGCTTCAGCCTTCCGCCGCAACGGTCGCACTTGCCCTCCTCCTTGGGAGGTCTGTGCGCAAGGTGATACGATGTATCGCAAACCGAGCAGAGGCGTCTGCCGCCCATGCGGTTCACTATCGCGTCGTCCGCGACCTCTATGCTTATCACGAGGTCTATCTCAACACCCATTTCGTCGAGCGCCTGTGCCTGCGGCACCGTTCTCGGGAAACCGTCGAGTATGAAACCGTTTGCACAGTCCTTCTCGGCGAGTCTCTCTTTGATTATGCCTATCACAAGCTCATCAGGTACAAGCGCGCCCGCATCCATATAGCTCTTTGCGCGAAGCCCGAGCTCCGTGCCCTTCGCCATGGCTTCGCGAAGCAGAACGCCTGTCGAAACAGAAGGTATATTATACTTTTCGGAAACAAAAGCTGCCTGAGTTCCCTTGCCGGCGCCGGGTGCGCCGAGAAACATTAAATTCATAGGTTCTTGTTCCTCTCCGCCGCAAAGCGGCATTCCGTATACCCGCCTCCCTTTCGGGAAGCAGGCATACATGACTTGACTTATAAAAGTCTACCGTTTATCCGGCTTTTTATTTCCGGTTTATTATTCAAGGAAGCCCTTGTAATGACGCATTGTCATCTGACCCTCGATCTCGCGGATTGTCTCAATGATAACACCTACTACGATGAGCATCGTCGAGCCGCTGAAAGCGATAACTCCGAGCAAACCGCCCGAAACTATATTCAGGACAAGCGGCACACACGCCACTATGCTCAGGAAAAATGCGCCAATAAGCGTAACCTTATTGAGTATCTTCTTGATATAGAGCGCTGTGGGCTTGCCGGGACGAATACCGGGAACAAAGCCGCCGTTCTGCATCAGGTTGTTGGAAACCTCAACAGGGTTGAACGAAATCGAAATATAGAAATAAGCGAATGCGATAATGAGTATCAGGAGCAGGACTACATAGAACCAGCTGTCTGTTCCGAGAGCCTTTTCGAGCCATGTTCCGAATTTGCCGAGTCCGCCGCCTGCCTTAACCTTTGCGTTCTTTACGAGTGTCACTATCGTTACGGGAAGCGAAACAAGTGTGTTTGCAAAGATTATCGGCATAACGCCCGACATATTGAGCTTTATCGGCAGGTTGGTATTCTGACCGCCGTAAACCTTTCTGCCAACTACGCGCTTAGCGTACTGAACAGGAATTCTTCTCTCGGCATCGGACATATATACAACGAACACGATGTTTCCGAGAGTGATAACGATTGCAAGAGTTGCCATTACAGCGATTACCCATGCAGCCTGCTTGGAGCCCTGAAGGGTTGCCACATAGGACATGATCTGCTGGGGAAGTCCGGATACGATGTTGGCAAAAAGGAGAATTGAGATACCGTTTCCGATACCCTGCTCATCTATCTTTTCGCCGAGCCACATAACTATCGATGCGCCCGCAACATAGCAAGCTATGATTACGATGATACCGAAAGCATTGTCATAGCCCTTCTTAACGAGACCGTACTGATTTTCCATAATGAGGTAATAACCGATACCTGTGATTACGGAAAGAACAACAGTTACATATCTTGTTATCTTGTTGATTTTCTTTCTGCCGTCCTCACCGTTCTGAGCAAGTCTCTCCAGCGCGGGAATAGCTATAGTCAAAAGCTGAATAACGATCTGCGCCGTGATGTAGGGCGATACGCCGAGGGCAAAAAGTGTACCCTGAGCGAATGCGGAACCCGAGAGCATGCTGAGATATGTGAGAATGCCTGTCTGGCTGTAGGCGGCACCGAGCTCACCAACATTTGTGAAAGGTACGGGAATAACCGAACCTATGCGGTAAAGTATAATGATGAAAAGTGTGAAAAGTATTTTTGATCTAAGCTCAGGAATTTTAAATGCGTTTTTGAATGTCTTGAACAACTTAGATCACCTCGCACTTTCCGCCTGCAGCTTCAATTTTCGCCTTTGCACTCGCAGAGAAAATCTTGGCCTGAACGGTTACGCTCTTTGAGAGCTCACCGCGACCGAGTATCTTGACTCCGTCAAGTGTCTTGCGAACTATGCCTTTTTCGAGAAGTGCTTCTGTTGTTACAACAGTGCCGTTTTCAAATGCGTTGAGAGCCTCAACATTGACAATAGCATATTCTTTTGCAAACATGTTGTTGAAGCCTCTCTTGGGAAGCCTTCTGTAAAGCGGGATCTGTCCGCCTTCAAATCCGGGTCTTACACCGCCGCCGCTGCGCGCGTTCTGACCCTTATGTCCCTTTCCTGCCGTTTTGCCGTTACCGGAGCCTGTGCCTCTGCCCTTGCGCCATGCGCTCTGAGCCGAGCCGGCTGCAGGTGAAAGTTCATGCAGCTTCATCTTGGTATTCCTCCTTATACGTGAATTTTTGATTTAATCAATTGTTTTTTAATGTATATTGATTATACATTCTCCACCTTTATAAGGTGAGCTACTAACTTGATTTTGCCCTTAACGGATTCGTCGTTGTTCTGAACGGAGCTGCTGCCGATCTTGGAAAGACCGAGAGACTTAGCTACCGCTCTCTGCTTGGGAGAAGTACCGATAAGACTGCCTGTAAGAGTTATTTTAATCTTTTCCATTGCTTGCCTCCTCAGTTCTTCAGCGCATCTTTGTCTATACCGCGCATAGCAGCAATCTGCTCTGCGGAACGGAGCGCCTTGAGTCCCTCAAATGTAGCCTTTACCACGTTTGTGGGATTGCTGGAGCGCAGACATTTAGCACGGATATCCTTGATTCCTGCCATTTCAACAACAGCACGCACTGTTCCTCCCGCGATGATACCTGTACCGGGAGCAGCAGGCTTGAGAAGTACTCTTGCCGCGCCGTATACACCGATAACCTCATGGGGAATGGAAGTACCCTTGAGAGATACCTCTATAATATTTTTCTTTGCATCCTCTATACCCTTGCGGATAGCTTCGGGATATTCGGCTGCTTTTCCGAGACCGTAGCCTACATGACCGTTTCCGTCGCCCACTACCATGATTGCAGTCTGACGTGCGATACGACCGCCCTTAACGGTTTTGGAAACACGGTTGGTGGCAACTGTTCTTTCGGTAAGCTCAAGCGTTGCCGGATTGATTATTTTAGCCATTCTTGTTTCCCTCCTATCAGAATTCGAGGCCGCCTTCGCGGGCGCCGTCTGCAAGTTCTTTTACTCTTCCGTGGTAGATATATCCGCCGCGGTCAAATACTACTTTCTTTATACCTTTAGCCACAGCCTTCTCGGCAATCATCTTGCCTACGATCTTGGCTGCTTCTTTGTTTCCGCCGTTGCCCTCAAACGCCTTTTCAAGGGTGGATGCGGATACAAGGGTTACACCGTTTACATCGTCTATGATCTGCGCTCTTATGTTCGCGAGCGAACGATATACGCAGAGACGGGGGATATCGGGTGTACCGGATATTTTGGCACGAACTCTCTTATGACGAGCCAGACGTGCTGCATTACTATCTTTACGAGATACCATTTATATCCACTCCTTTCATTATTTACCGGTTTTTCCGGCTTTACGGCGAATATGTTCGCCTTCATACTTGACACCCTTGCCGAGGTAAGGCTCAGGCGGTCTCTTCTCGCGGATCTGCGCCGCAATCTGACCTACATCCTGCTTGTCGATACCCTTTACTATAACAGTATTGGAATCGGGAACGTCGAATGTAATACCGTTCTTTTCCTCGAAGGTGATTGTATGGGAATGACCGAGGCTGAGAACGAGATTTTTGCCGTTCTTTACAGCCTTGTAGCCGACACCGACGATTATAAGCTTCTTGGAATATCCGTTTGTAACGCCCTCTACCATGTTGGCAATGAGTGTTCTCGTGAGTCCGTGAAGCGAGCGGTTTTCCTTCTCGTCGTCGGGGCGGGTAACCGTGATAACGCCTGCGTCTGCGGTTACGGTCATGTTATCGTGAATCTTGTGTGTAAGTGTTCCCTTGGGACCCTTTACGGTTATAACATTATTCTCGCCGAGAGTAACTTCAACGCCTGCGGGAACTGTAATAGCTTTTCTACCAATTCTTGACATCTCTGTTTACCTCCCAGATTACCATACAAATGCAAGAACTTCACCGCCGACATTGAGGCTGCGAGCCTTTTTGTCGGTCATGATGCCCTTGGATGTGGATACGATAGCGATTCCGAGACCGTTCATAACCTTGGGCATATCCTCGCAGTTTGAGTATATGCGCAGACCGGGCTTGGAAACACGGCGCAGACCCTGAATAATCTTCTGCTTGCCGCGACCGTATTTAAGTGTGATTCTGATGATGCCCTGCTTTCCGTCCTCGATGATCTGATATCCGGAGATATAGCCTTCCTCAACGAGAATGTCGGCAATGGCTTTTTTCATTTTCGAAGCGGGAACATCTACCGTTTCGTGCTTTGCGTCGTTTGCGTTTCTGATGCGTGTGAGCATATCCGCAATTACGTCTGAAATTTGCATTGTTTTTTCCTCCTTTTATGCAAGTGGTTCGGTTATTTGGGCTTTCGCCCTCGCCTAATCCTTGCTGCCGGAATATATCCGGCGGCGAGTCGATGGTTAAAGCTTTTGCTTTCCTTTCGACAAGATTGGAGCGCTTTATGATACCCTACCTATCGGGTCATTACCAGCTGGCTTTTCTTACACCGGGGATTTCTCCCTTGTAAGCAAGCTCTCTGAAGCAGATACGGCAGACACCGTATTTGCGCAGATATGCATGAGGTCTTCCGCAGATCTTGCATCTGTTGTATTCTCTTGTGGAATACTTCTGCGCTTTCTGCTGCTTCAGCTTCATAGCAGTTTTTGCCATATTCTTCCTCCCTAATTATTTGGCAAACGGTGCGCCCATAAGCTCGAGCAACGCCTTTGCTTCTTCGTCGTTTGTGGCTGTGGTAACAAAGGCAATATCCATGCCTCTGATCTTATCAACCTTTTCGTATTCGATTTCGGGGAATATGATTTGCTCCTTCAGACCGAGCGAATAGTTGCCGCGACCGTCAAATGCATTGGGGTTGATACCCTTGAAGTCACGAACGCGGGGCAGCGCCAGGTTAAAAAGTCTGTCCATGAACTCGTACATTCTCGAGCCGCGGAGAGTAACCTTAACACCTATCGTCATTCCCTGTCTGATTTTGAAGTTTGCGACCGACTTCTTTGCGTGAGTCGGTACGGCTTTCTGACCTGTTATAGCAGTAACATCAGCTATTATGGCATCTATTACCTTCGCATTGTCCTTAGCCTCGCCTGCACCCACATTGATAACTATCTTATCAAAGCGCGGGATCTGCATGGGGCTCTTATAGTTGAATTTCTTCATCAATGCGGGAGCAACTTCTGCCTTGTAAAAATCCTGTAATCTAGCCATTTTACTTTACCTCCGCATTAAAATTCTTTGCCGCATTTCTTGCAAACGCGGACTTTCTTATCGCCGTCTACCTTGATGCCGGTGCGAACGCCCTTGCCGCACTTGGAGCAGAAGAGCTGTACCTTATCTGCGTACATAGCGCCTTCAACATTTATTATGCCGCCTGCTTCGCCCTGCTTTCTCGGCTTCGAATGCTTTTTCTTTATGTTGACGCCCTCGATGATGACTTTTCTCTCATCGGGGGATACCGCAACAACCTTACCCTTTTTACCCTTTTCGGTTCCGGATATAACTATAACGGTATCGTCTTTTCTTACATGAAGTTTACTCATTTTTCAAATCCTCCCATTATAATTACAGTACTTCGGGAGCCAGAGAAAGAATTTTCAGATAATCCTTCTCACGGAGCTCTCTTGCTACCGGCCCGAATATACGCGTTCCTCTTGGCGTCTTGTCGTCTTTGATGATGACAGCCGCGTTCTCATCGAACTTCAGGTACGAACCGTCTGCGCGCTTCACACCCTTAACGCTGCGTACGATAACAGCCTTTACGACCTCACCCTTTTTAACGGTGCCGCCGGGGGCTGCTTTCTTTACAGCTGCAACTACAACATCTCCGATATTGGCATATCTTCTGCCAGTACCGCCAAGCACGCGAATACACATGATTTCTTTAGCGCCTGTATTATCGGCGACTTTCATCAATGACTGCTGTTGTATCATTGTGCTTACCTCCTAAAATTCACATCTCACAGGTTGTGGCTTTGCCACTCTAACCTTGCACTATGAAATTATTTTGCTTTTTCGATGATTTCAACGACTCTCCATCTTTTCTCTTTGGAAAGCGGTCTTGTTTCCATGATGCTTACTTTATCGCCAACTGCGCATTCGTTATTTTCATCATGCGCCTTGAACTTAACTGTTCTCTTAATGACCTTGCCGTACTTGGGGTGCTTCACGTTATCCTGGATTGCGACAACTACCGTCTTGTCCATTTTATCGCTTACCACCATGCCTATTCTGGTCTTTCTGAGGTTTCTTTCTACTGCTTCACTCATGACACATTCTCCTCTCTTCAAGCCTTTTCAGCGTTCTTCTTTTCCTGAAGAACGGTCATTACTCTTGCGATATCCTTCTTGACCTCTGCAATCTTGTGCGGATTGTCGAGCTGATTTATCGCATTCTGGAAGCGAAGATTGAAAAGTTCGCTTTTCAGCTCCTTGAGCTTAGAGGTAAGTTCAGCGGAAGTTAATTTACTGAGTTCTGTAGCTTTCACTGGTTTAGCCCTCCTCTACTTCTTTTTTGACGAATTTGCATTTGATAGGCAGCTTGTGGGAAGCAAGTCTCATAGCTTCCTTTGCTGTCTCCTCCGGAACGCCGTCCATTTCGAACATGACTCTTCCGGGCTTGACAACCGCTACCCAGTACTCGGGAGAACCTTTACCGGAACCCATTCGGGTCTCGGCAGGCTTCTCTGTGATCGGCTTGTCCGGGAAAATCTTTATCCAGACATTACCGCCACGCTTGATGTATCTTGTCATAGCGATACGGGCAGCCTCTATCTGATTGCTTGTGATCCAAGCCGGCTCCATAGCCGCGAGACCGTAGGAACCGTAAGTTACGGTGTTGCCCTTGTGTGCAGTACCCTTAAGTCTGCCGCGCTGAACGCGTCTGTATTTAACTCTCTTAGGCATTAACATAATTACTTCGCTCCTCCTTCTCTCGGCTGTCTGGGAGCGCGGGGACGACGATCGCCGCCGCGGTCATTTCTTCTGCCTTCGCCCCTGTCGTTTCTTCTGGGGAATCTGGGCTTCTCGCGCTCAGGCGCGTCTGCCTTTCTGTCGGCAAGAACTTCGCCCTTGTATATCCAGACCTTAACGCCTATCTTTCCGTATGTGGTGTTAGCCTCATAGAAACCGTAGTCGATATCGGCTCTGATGGTCTGAAGCGGAATTGTGCCCTCGTGATAGTGCTCACTGCGAGCGATTTCTGCGCCGCCGAGACGACCGGATACCGTAATCTTGATACCCTTCGCGCCGAGACGCATTGTTCTGCCGATAGCCTGCTTCATGGCGCGGCGGAACGCGATTCTCTTTTCGAGCTGGCTTGCAATGCTTTCAGCAACAAGCTGTGCATTGAGATCGGGGTTCTTGACCTCCGTAGCCTCAACGGAAACAGTCTTGCCTGTCATCTTTTCGAGAGCTATGCGGAGCTTTTCGATTTCAACACCGCCGCGACCGATAACCATACCGGGTTTAGCGCAGTGGATGATAACCTTTACTCTGCCTGCATCGCCGCAGGTTCTCTCGATTTCTATTCTGGAAACGCCCGCGAGCTTAAGCTGCTCTTTGAGATATTTTCTGACGTTGTAGTCGGAAACAAGTGTATCGCCGAATACTTCATCGCGTGCGAACCATCTTGAATCCCAGTCCTTAATAACGCCCACACGCAAACCGTGCGGATTAACTTTCTGACCCATTATCTGCGAACCTCCTTCTTATGCTCTTTCCTTGAGGACAAGCGTAACATGGCTTGTTCTCTTCAGGATTCTGTCTGCGCTGCCTTTGGCTCTGGGCATTATTCTCTTGAGAGTCTTGCCCGGGCATACGAAGCACTCGCTTACATAAAGCTTGCTTGTATCCATGCCGAAGTTGTGCTCGGCATTTGCCATAGCGCTCTTCAGTAACTTAATAAGGTATTCACTCGCAGACTTAGGAGTGTTTTTAAGAATTGCCATTGCCATTCCCGCATCCTTACCTCTGATAAGGTCCAGTACAATCTGTACTTTGCGCGGGGATATTCTGGCATCTTTGAGATATGCTCTTGCTTCTTTCATTTATAATTAGCCTCCCTTCGCATTGGTGCGAGATTATTTACCGTTGTTTGATGTCTTGCTTCCGGCATGACCCTTGAATGTTCTCGTGGGTGCAAATTCGCCGAGCTTGTGTCCTACCATATCCTCGGTTACATATACCGGAACATGCTTTCTTCCGTCGTGTACCGCGATTGTGTGTCCTACAAATTCGGGGAATATCGTGGAAGCACGCGACCAAGTTTTCAGTACCTTCTTTTCACCCTTCTCATTCATAGCTTCTATTCTGGAAAAGAGCTTTGCTTCAACGAAAGGTCCTTTTTTAAGGCTTCTACTCATTTTATGCTTCCTCCTTATTTACCGTTTCTGTGTTTTACAATGAACTTCTCTGTTCTTGCCTTCTTGTCTCTGGTCTTATAACCGAGAGCGGGCTTACCCCAAGGTGTAACAGGGTTCGGACGACCGATAGGTGACTTGCCTTCACCACCGCCGTGCGGGTGGTCGCAGGGGTTCATGACGGAACCGCGGACTGTGGGACGGATGCCCATGTGGCGCTTTCTGCCGGCTTTACCTATCTTTACATTTTCATGGTCAATATTGGAAACCTGACCGATTGTAGCTCTGCAATCGAGACGAATGATTCTCACTTCGCCCGAAGGAAGTCTGACCTGAGCCACGCCGTTTTCCTTAGCCATGAGCTGAGCTGCGCTGCCGGCGCTGCGGACAAGCTGACCGCCCTTGCCGGGATAAAGCTCGATATTGTAGATGAATGTACCTACGGGGATATTGGCAACGGGAAGTGTATTGCCGGGTTTGATGTCGGCGCCTGCGCCGCAGTAAACCTTGTCGCCGTCCGTAAGACCTACGGGAGCGATCATATACTTCTTTGTGCCGTCTTCATACTGAAGCAGTGCGATATAAGCGGTGCGGTTCGGGTCATACTCGATACCGATAACAGTAGCGGACTGCTCTGTGAAATCACGCTTGAAATCGACTATTCTGTACTTCTGCTTGTTGCCGCCGCCCTTGTGACGAACGGTGATTCTGCCGTAGCTGTTTCTGCCGGCATTTTTCTTCTTGATAACTACGAGACTCTTTTCGGGGCTGAACTTTGTGATTTCCGCATAGTCAGCAACTGTCATGTTTCTTCTCGCAGGAGTCGTAGGTTTATACTTTATAGTAGCCATAATTCGTTACTCCTCCTTCATTAAATCATGCCGTCAAAGAACTCGATGGACTTAGAGCCCTGTGCAAGTGTAACAATAGCCTTTTTCCATGCTTTTGTGTAACCGGAATGCACGCCGAGCGTTTTGGGCTTTCTTTTCATGTTGATTGTGTTTACATCCTGTACCTTAACACCGAAAGCCTCTTCAACCGCAGCCGCAATCTCGGGCTTTGTGGCGGATCTGAGAACTTCGAATGTATATCTCAGGTTCTGTGTAGCAGAAAGACTGGATTCTGTGATAACAGGTCTGATTATGATATCATGTGCTGTCTTCATTACGCATAAACCTCCATCATTTTTTCTGCCGCAGCCTTAACTACAACGAGCTTGTTGCAATTAAGGATATCGTATACGTTGAGTGTGTTTGTATAAGCTGTCTTTACGCCGGGGATGTTTGCAAAGCTCTTGCATACGAAATCGTTCTTCTCGGCGAGGACTACGAGCGTCTTGCCTGTAGCGCCGATAGCGGAAAGCATATTTACCATTACCTTGGTCTTGTATTCCGTAGCCGTGATAGCGTCGAGAACTACGAGCTCGCCGCCTGCAAGCTTGGATGAGAGAGCGCTCTTCATAGCAAGTCTCTTGACCTTCTTATTGAGGTCGATTCTGTAGCTTCTGGGCTTCGGTCCGAGCGCTACGCCGCCGTGTGTCCACTGGGGAGAGCGTGTGGAGCCCTGTCTTGCTCTGCCTGTACCCTTCTGTCTCCAGGGCTTCTTGCCGCCGCCGGAAACCTCGGTTCTTGTAAGAGTTGACTGTGTGCCCTGTCTCTGATTAAGGAGGTAAGCGCGAACAGCCGCGTGAAGAACCGCCGTGTTTACTTCAACAGCAAATACAGAATCGGCAAGCTCCATAGAGCCTACTTCAGCGCCTGACATATTATAAACCTTTACATTTGCCATCGTGATTTTCCTCCTTCTTAAGCTTTAACGGTATTGCGGATGAATACGATACCGCCGCGTGCACCGGGAACGGCGCCCTTGACTGCGATAAGATTCTTCTCTGCATCTACGCGTACTACATCGAGGTTCTGTATTGTAACCTTCTCGTTACCGTACTGACCTGCCATGTGTTTGTTCTTGAATATTCTGGAAGGCGAGGAGTTCGCACCCATGGAACCCGGCTGACGGTGGATAGGACCTGTACCGTGAGTCATCTTCAGGATGTGAGCGTTCCATCTCTTTACAACGCCGCTGTAGCCGCGACCCTTTGTCATGCCTGTAACATCGACTCTGTCGCCTGCCGCGAATACATCCGCGGAAACGATATCGCCTACATTCATGCTCTCCGCGTCGTCAAGTCTGAATTCCTTCAGATGCTTCTTCATAGCGACGCCCGCCTTTGCGAAATGTCCCTTTTCAGCCTTGTTAAGACTCTTTTCGCGTGCATCCTCAAAACCGAGCTGTACGCTGCTGTAGCCGTCGTGCTCCACAGTTTTCTTCTGTGCCACAACGCAGGGACCTGCTTCAATGATAGTAACCGGCACTACATTGCCGACTTCGTCGAAAATCTGAGTCATACCGATTTTCTTTCCGATGATACCCTTTTTCATTACCTTTCTTTGCCTCCTTTTAAGGTTATTGGTTGACCGTCTGTGAGCGGGTCAACATGACCAAAAGCAGCCATAATAATATAAGGAAGGATTTTTCCCCATATCGTTATCTGTTGCTTTGCCGAAAACGAAATTAGAGCTTAACTTCGATTTCAACGCCGGCCGGAAGTTCGAGACTTGTGATTGCTTCGATAGCCTTCTGAGAGGGCTTGATCACATCAATGAGTCTCTTGTGAGTTCTTGTTTCAAACTGCTCTCTGCTGTCCTTATACTTGTGAACGGCGCGCAGGATTGTGATTATTTCCTTCTCCGTAGGAAGCGGAATGGGACCGGATACGGTCGCACCGTTTCTCTTCGCAGCGTCTACAATCTTCTCTGCCGCAGCGTCAACCAGTGTATGGTCATAGCTTCTCAGTCTGATTCTGATTTTCTCGCTAACTGCCACTTGATTTTCCTCCTTGATTATTTTGTCGGGGGTATGCGTGCTTCCGCAAGCAAAACACGCTCAGATTTCATGAACATACAATCGGGTGTTTCCACCCTTTCAAAATTAAAACCGGAAAATTCCGGTGCGGGGCGCTTAGCCGGATTGACACTGCACGCAGTGCAATATCCTCGTCCCGGGCTCTGCCAAAAAATCTGTTTCGCCCGTTTTTGTTCGGACATACTCTGCGAAAATTACCCGCAAATTGCGGCAACCTCTCGCTTCATCGCACATCAAGCTTTTTCATTTTACATTAAAAAGGCTTATTTGTCAATAGTTTTCGGCAATTTTTCCGCAACTTTTCCGAAAATTTTGCTTTAGAATTTCAGAGAAATTTTTGCCGGATTTTTGTGCAATTATAACAAAAATATAAAATTTTTAAAAAAACGCATTACGCTATTGTTTTTTTGAGCGTTTTTTGATAGAATATATATGAAAATTTCAAGGAAAACAGCGGAAAGGAAAACCAAATGACAAAGACATCCGTATACAAGCCGAAAGGCGTATGCTCGCGCCAGATCGAGGTCACCATCGAGGACGGCATAATAAAAGAAGTGAAATTTACAGGCGGTTGCAACGGCAATACCAAAGGCATCTCTTCTCTTGTCGTCGGCATGAAGGCAGAGGATGTGGTAAAGCGCCTGCGCGGCACAGACTGCGGCGGCAAAGGAACCTCATGTCCCGACCAGCTTGCAAGAGCCATCGAAGAAATGACAGAAGAAAAATAACAAAATAAAACAAAAAAAAGCTCGGGGGGGTAGCAAGTGCCTCAAAATGCCACTTTTGATTGCACTTTTTATGCTCCCGATTATATCCGCCCTTAGCTCAATTGGATAGAGTATCAGATTCCGATTCTGACGGTTGCAGGTTCGATTCCTGTAGGGCGGGCCAAAACTCCGAGAGTTGCGACCCTCGGAGTTTTACTTCTTCACGAAACTTGTCAAGATAAAAAAACAAACAATAAATAAACACATCAAGGAGGACCCATGAAAAAATTTCTGAAAACTCTCGGTAAATCGTTTCGTATCATCCTGAATATCGTTTTGGGCGTTTTTGCGCTGATGTTCATGATATCATTCATCATCACGATGAAATGGCATTTTCTTGTTCTTGCGGGTCTCATGGGCGTTATTTACGGTCTCATACTTCTTCTCTCGTGCTCCTATGAAGCAATCCAAAAGGAATACCTCATCGCGCAGACGCAGATAAACCACGATATGCCAATCGAAATCAATGAAAAGAAAGTTATCCGCTCTTATCTTGCAATCCTTTCGTTTGTATGGATATTTCCTTATATAGTGGGAATACTCAGCTGCAGCCCACATCTCGGCGTTATGGTATATATGCCGGCGATGGTGCTTTTCTTCGTCGTGGCGGGAATCCTCGAAAAATATCTCGATATATTCCCTTTCAAAAAGAGTACATATCGCCTTATAAATTTCGGCGTCCATGCCATGTTCATCGTTGTATCGTTTGTATATTTCTTCATCAGGCTGTCGTGATTTTCCGCGGTAGCCGCGCAAAAGCCTTGACCGTCAAGGCTTTTTGTTTTTTATTGCGTTTTAATATAATGTGCGTCGGATAAAAATCGCCGCGCATATTGCAAATTCCGCCACGATATGATAAGATATCATATAGAAAGGGAGTGAATATTTTGACAGCCGGAAAATACAATCGCCTGTACGCCGCAAAAACGGCAAAACTTATTTTCATTTTTTCGATTTCATTCAGCGCGCTGTTTCTCCTTGCGGTGCTCATCTCGGGCAATTCCGCCCGCGGGCTTGTCGCTTCAGCCATTCCGATTGCGGTAGGATTGCTTATCTGGTTTGCCTTCCTTTTGCGCATCACTTTTGCAAATGCGCTCCTTAAAAAACAGATCTCGTCTCTGAATATCAAATTTGATGACAGCAACGCAAAGCCTCTGTATCCCTCCGCCATGATTTTTTTATCCGACGAATGGTTTATCGCGGCAGGAAAACTATATCTGCACAAAAGTTTTATACATCATGTAACCGTGAAATCGAGCAAAACGGCTATGGGCTCAGAATATTATTGCGTTTTCAGGTGCGACGACGGAAAGCACAAGCTTCACATGGATTCAAAGGCAAATGCAGATAAAGTAAAGCTCTGGTTTGAGCAATGAAGAAAGAGCTCTCAAAGCATGAGCTTGCCATGTATGCAACTCCCATTCTGAAAGCGCAGGGCTTTTTAAAGAAAGGCGGGAGAGGAAAATAACCGGTACCCGCAGAAGTACTTTCCGGTCTCGGTGAAAAAAAGACAGATTATATCTCAAGTAAATTTCAATCTTAAAATACAATCAAAAAGCCTTCCCCCGCAGGAAAAAGCTATATAAATATATTGCTTTTTGCAGTGAAATTACTTTTTCGACAGACACGCGCCCGATAGCCCTCTCCGAATAACCGCGCCGATTGCCGCAAATATTTGCCGAATGTTCATAATTTTGTGTAAAATTCCTATTGCCATTTTGCATAAAATATGGTATAATACAGGTGCAAGCATGGTAAATGCTTGGCATTAAATATGACAGGAGGCAACATTATGCGTAGCTTTTCCTATGTGCAGTCCCGCTTACGGCACATTCAGGCACGGTATGTCCCCCGGTCTTCGAGAGGACAAAACAAAATCATTCATGTATGCGCATAAGCCGGACTGCGACACGGTCGGTTTATGCGCTTTTTTATCAGAATAAAAATTTCAGGAGGAGATTATATGAAAAAAAGAATTTTAGCCTTGCTTTTGGTCATCGCCATGGCGGTGCTTATGCTTTCCGCTTGCGGCAATAAAGAGCAGGAAACCACAACTACCGAAACCACAGTGGCAACTCGGGAAATACGCAAAATAACGGCGGGCGATGTGCCAGAGGGAAAAGTATTGCTTTCTTCGCTTAGCGATGAGGAACTTGCAAAGATTTTTGCCGATTACGGCTATCCGATTGAACTTGAAAAGCACGGCAGAAGTATTGCAAGTGAATTTGCTTCCATGGAAAGCGATATTGACTGTCAGCACGGTCTTGGTAACAGCTGGGGTGCCGCTGTAGAATACAGGCAAAAAATCCGCTCTATTGCAAGAGATTATTATGGGGTTCAGGCAATACGCAAAATAACGGCGGACAATGTACCCGAGGGAAAAGTCCTGCTCTCGTCGCTTGATAGTGAGGCACTTCGCAGTTTTCTTGCAGATAAAGGAGTTACCCTTTCTGATGATGTGCCGGATGCGGAACTGCACTCGTTCATATTGGTTGTTGAAAGTGATATCGACTTCGAACGCTATTTAGACCCTTTGAGATGGCCTACGCTAAACAACCAGCCTGCCAAAAACATTCACAAAGTCGTAAAGGAATACTACGGTTATTAAGTGATTTATATCCCAAAAAGCTAAGTTAAACATATCAAGGAGGACAAATATGAGAAGAATTTTAGCCTTGATTTTGGTCATCGCCATGGTACCACTTGGGTTGAGAGCCCTTGCACAGGTCCTCATTGCAGCCTCCCTTGGAGCGTCAATCCCGACCCCATAACCGAATAATTCCCCATAAATAAAAATATCCTCACACATTCTGCACTGCCCCAAATTGTGCGGACAGTACATTTTGTGTGAGGATATTATCTTTTATCCTATTTCCTATTCAGCCGAAATCAGTCAGCTGCTTTTACTATTACCGTGAAATCATCGGGCTTGAGCGATGCGCCGCCGATGAGTCCGCCGTCGATATTTTCCATAGCAAGAAGCTCTGCGGCGTTCTTTGCATTCATGCTTCCGCCATACTGAACAGTAGTAGCCTCTGCAACCTCTGCACCATAGAGCGAAGCGACAACACTGCGGATATAAGCACAAACCTCTTCTGCCTGCTCTGCAGTAGCCGTCTTGCCTGTGCCGATAGCCCATACAGGCTCATATGCGATGATGATATTCTTCATATCTTCTGCGGAAATACCGAGAAGAGCAATCTTTGTCTGGCGGGCTACCGTCTCAAAAGTAACGCCCTGCTCGCGCTCGGTGAGCGTTTCGCCTACGCAAACGATAACCTTGAGTCCGTTTGCAAGCCCTGCTTTTGCTCTGCCGTTTACAGTAGCATCGGTTTCACCGAAATACTGTCTGCGCTCGCTGTGCCCTACGATAACATATCCGACACCGCAGGAAGCAAGCATCTTGCCGGAGATTTCGCCTGTATAAGCACCCTTTTCTTCCATATGGACGTTTTCTGCACCTATCTCGATATTTGTGCCCTTTGTAGCTTCTACAGCCGCCGCGATATCAACAAACGGAACGCAAAGAACAACCTTTGCTTCCTTTACATCGGCAACCTTGGGAGCAAGAGCCTTCATGAAATCGGTAGTTTCCGCGGGAGTCATATTCATTTTCCAGTTGCCCGCGATTACAGCACTTCTCTTAGCTTTATTCATTATTTTATACTTCCTTTCGCGGATTATTTATTCTGGAGGCAGGCAATACCGGGAAGCTCGAGACCCTCGAGAAATTCAAGGCTTGCACCGCCGCCTGTGGAAATATGAGTTATCTTGGAAGCAAAGCCAAGCTGCTCGCAGGCAGCCGCGCTGTCGCCGCCGCCGACTATCGTCGTTGCGTCGGAATCCGCAAGAGCCTGTGCCACTGCTATTGTACCGGCGGCAAGGGTGGGATTTTCAAAAACACCCATCGGTCCGTTCCATACAACAGTCTTAGCGTTCTTTACGGCGTCTGCAAAGAGTGCGCGTGTCTTTTCGCCGATATCCATGCCTTCCATATCTGCGGGAATCTTGTCTGCATCAACTGTTCTGACGGAAATCGGAGCATCTATCGGATTCGGGAAATCTGCGGCGATGACGGTATCTATCGGGAGAAGAAGCTTCACGCCCGCCTTCTCTGCCTTTGCCATCATATCGCGGCAGTAATCTGTTTTGGATTCATCGAGCAGGGACTTGCCTACGCCATAGCCCTTTGCGGCGAGGAAGGTATATGCCATGCCGCCGCCGATGATAAGTGTATCAACCTTTGTGAGGAGGTTATTGATAACATTGAGCTTATCGGAAACCTTTGCACCGCCGAGAATGGCAACGAAAGGACGCTCGGGATTATCGAGAGCCTTGCCCATAACGCTGATTTCTTTCCGGATAAGATAGCCGCATACGGCGGGGAGATAAGCCGCAACGCCTGCCGTGGAAGCATGGGCGCGGTGAGCCGTACCGAAGGCATCGTTTACATAAACCTCTGCAAGAGAAGCAAGCTCCTTTGCAAATTCGGGATCGTTCTTTTCCTCGCGCGCATCAAAGCGGACATTCTCGAGGAGAACGCATTCGCCCGCCTTCATGGCAGCTATTTTAGCCTTCGCATCGTCGCCGATGATATCGGAAGCAAATGCAACCTTGCCGCCGAGATATTCATTGAGCTTATCGGCAACTATCTTAAGGGAGAATTTCTCCTTATCGCCGAGAGCCTTTTTCAGAGCCTTTGCCTTAGCCTCTGCCTGCTCCTCTGCGGGAAGCTCCTCTATAGCCTTCTTTTCCTTCTTATTGAGAGAGAAGCCCTCTGTGAAAATGTTATGCGGCTTGCCCATATGAGAGCAGAGGATAACATAAGCACCCTTCTCCATGAGGTATTTGATAGTGGGCAGAGCTTCAACTATTCTCTTGTCGCTCGTGATGACGCCATCCTTCTGAGGAACATTGAAATCGCAGCGCACAAGCACTTTTTTGCCTGCAACATCAATATCTTCAATGGTTTTCTTGTTGTAATTCATAAAAGATACCTTTCCTTTCTTTGGCGGGCAAAATATGCCCCATTTTTATCCATGATACAGTATAGCACTATGATGCGCATTTTTCAAGTGAAAAATGATAATTTCCGATGAAATTTACATTTATATTCCTCCGCAAGCCACGCGCGCAAAAGAAAAACGCTCGGATTTCAGAAAAATTTATTATGAAAACGCTATGTTTAAAAACATATTATTGAAAAATCATTGTTTCTGCGTAAATATTCGTTTTTTTCGAATTTTTACTGATAAATTTTCGCAAGCCTATTGACAAGCGCAAAAAACTGTGATAAAATAGCCACAATCTGTTCCTTCGGGCAGTTCACTCTGGAAAAAAGGAGAAACACCATGAAAAAGACAACGGCTATGATGTCTATGATGATGTGCATGCGCATGCGTATGTGCAGTTTTTCCGCGTCTTTTTCCGATAATTCTCAGCTCGCAGAGTGAAAGCAAAAGCAGACATTAAATTTGTTTTCAAGCCGGGAAGCTTATCGGAGCTTTCCGGTCATTTTTATTTAATAAGGAGCAGGCTATGAAAAATTTTATCAAAAATCTCACAAAAGCCAATTTTCATTCGAAACGAATGTGCCGAAAGGCATATCCCGTGAAATAATCCCAAAACAACAAAAATAAAATTCAAACCCCATAAATTAAACAAACACGAAAGGAATCACTAAAATGAAAAGAATTATTTCAGCCGTACTCGTACTCGCGCTCTTCACGGCGGCGCTCCTCGCTTTTTCCGCATGCGGAAAGAAAAGCGTAACAATAGCCATCCCCAACGACCCGACAAACGAAGCAAGAGCTCTCAGGGTTCTCGAAGCAAACGGTATCATCAAGCTCAAAGAGGGCGCCGGCATCACCGCTACGGTAAAGGATATAGCTGAAAACCCCTACAATGTCAAATTCAGCGAAATAGAAGCGGCTCAGCTCCCCAATGTTCTGCGCGATGTCGACTATGCGGTCATCAATTCCAACTACGCTATCTCCGCAGGTCTCAATCCCTCCAAGGATTCCGTTGCAATAGAAGGCTCCTATTCCGCATATTCCAATATACTTGCCGTCAAGGAAGGCAATGAAAGCAAGCCCGAAATAAAGGCGCTCATCGCCGCACTCGAGAGCAAGCAGGTAAAGGACTTCATCACAGAAAAGTTCGGCGGAAATGTTGTCAGCACCGTTGACAATCCCACAGACGGCTATGACGCCGCAGTCGACTATGCCGCACTTGCAGGCGCAAAAATAAGCGTTGCCGCTTCTCCCACACCTCATGCCGAAATTCTCGGAGAGGTAAAGAAAATTCTCGCCGAGAAGAACATCACTCTCGAAATCAAGGTTCTCTCCGACTATGTCGTTCCGAATACGGTAGTTGAGAGTGGAGAATGCGATGCAAACTATTTCCAGCATGCACCTTACCTCGATAACTTCAATAAGGAAAACGGCACACATATCGTTTCCGTTTCCGCAATTCATGTAGAGCCGATGGGAATTTACTCCGAAAGCCACACAACTCTCGATGATATAAAGAAATAATCCTCAAAAAGGAAAATTTACATAATGATACGGATTGAAAATTTAAGCAAGACTTTTGACGGTGCGGGCGGCAGGGTTGCCGCACTGCACGATATAAACCTCACGATAGAGGACGGCGATATATACGGCATCATAGGCATGAGCGGCGCCGGCAAAAGCACGCTTGTGCGCTGTATAAATCTGCTCGAACGCCCCACGGAGGGCAGAGTCGTGATAGACGGCGTGGATATGACGGCGCTCTCCCCTGCGGAGCTTCGCGGCGCAAGAAGAAGCATAACGATGATCTTTCAGGGCTTCAATCTTCTCATGCAGAAGAACTGCCTCAAAAATATCTGCTTTCCTATGGAGCTTGCCGGCGTGCCGAAGCACAAGGCTGTTGAGCGCGCGCATGAGCTTCTCGATATGGTGGGGCTTCCCGATAAGGCAAAGGCTTATCCCGCGCAGCTTTCCGGCGGTCAGCAGCAGAGAATCGCCATCGCGCGTGCGCTTGCGACAAATCCGAAGGTGCTCCTCTGTGACGAAGCCACAAGCGCACTCGACCCGAATACGACACATTCGATACTCGGGCTTATCCGCGAGATAAACAAGCGTCTCGGCATCACCGTGATAGTGATAACGCATCAGATGAGCGTCGTCGAAGAAATATGCTCTCATGTCGCGATACTCGATAACGGCGAGGTGGTAGAAAGCGGCGCTGTAGGCACGGTTTTCGCAAGTCCGAAATCCGCGGCGGCAAGGCGTCTCGTTTTCCCGAACGGTGCCGACGACAGTGTTTCAAATCCTCTGCATGAGGCGCGTATGCGCATAATTTTCAACGGAGCAGCCGCCGCAAGCACGCCGTGGATAGCCAAAATGGCGCAGGAAAAGAATGTTCTGGTGAACATTGTTTCCGCTGCCACAAGAACGATAGACGACAAAACCTACGGCTCCATGCTGATAGGCGTTCCCGGAGGTGCGGTACACGCAAAGATAGTAAAGGACTATCTCGGCGCAATTGAAAATGTCACTGTTGAGGAGGTGTGAGCATGAGCAATATGTTTTCTCCCGATAAACTGAACGCCGCACTCGATATACTGAAGCATGATATCCCGCTTGCCATATGGGAAACCTTTTATGTCACCCTTGTGTCAACGCTCTTCGCTTTTATCATAGGTCTGCCGCTCGGAGTACTACTCGTATGCGGCGACAGGGGAGGTGTGCTTCCGCTTCCGCGCCCTCTCATGAAGGTTATCAATGTTATCGTAAATCTTCTGCGTTCCGTTCCGTTCATTATACTTATAGTTGTCGTATTCCCGCTGACAAGACTTATCGTCGGTACCACCATAGGCTCTGTTGCCTCGATAGTTCCTCTTGTGATAGCGGCGTTCCCCTTTGTCGCAAGACTTGTGGAGAGCAGTCTGCGCGAGGTAAATCCGAATATTATTGAAGCGGCGCAGAGCATGGGTGCAACACCTTTTCAGATAATAACAAAGGTTATGATTCCCGAGAGCGTGCCTTCGCTCATATCAAACGCAACTATAGCCGTTACGACTATACTCGGCTATACGGCGATGAGCGGTGCGATAGGCGGCGGCGGTCTCGGAAATATAGCGATAATGTACGGCTATAACAGATACAATTATCCCGTTATCATCATGGCAGTGATACTGCTTATCATTATGGTTCAGATTTTCCAGAGCCTCGGCACCTTCCTCTCCGGCAGGTCGGATAAAAGGCTCAAATAAGGAGATGAAAAAAAGCTCATTCGGGCATGCCCGAATGAGCTTTTTCTTAACCTGCTTAATCCTCAAAATACACCGTTATCTTATCTGCATTTTCCTTCGGCACAAAGATTACATAGTAATCCGTCGACATTGCACAATCAATAGTCTGCGCCGCCATTCTCATCGAAAAGGTGTAGGCTCCGTCAATCACTCCCCTGTAGGAGAGTCTCCTCCTGTTTCCGGAGTTCGGCTCACTTTTACGGAGAACTATCATATCGCATTCGGAAAAGTCGGCTTTTTCCGCAGCCTCCGAAATAGCCTCAAGAGACTCTTCCCCGCCCTCTTTCATATTTGAAATAAACGCCGAATATTTAAAAAAGTCGTCTGCGCTGTGAAGAACAGTATATTCGTTTTCGAGCGCGTTGTATGTTTTGATATAGAAATAAAGTCCGCCGCCGTATATCTCTTTTTCCATCCCGTATGAAATAACATCGTTGTTTCTTATTGCGACAGGCTGATTCTGTTCGCTTTGAGGAGAAACATGCCCGTCAATGCTGTACATACGCACCTTTGGCTCCTCCTTCTCAACATTGAGATTTCCCACATTGAAAATTCCGTTTATGCCCATCAGCGTAACTACTACGGCAAAGGCGAGGCAGCCCGCAATGCCGGAGGCAATTCTTTTTATCGTTGCGGCTCTTTTTGCCTTGTATTTTTCGGCTTTTTCAAATACGTAATCACCGAATTCCTTATTCGTTTTCATTTTCAAAAATCCCTCCCTTCAGGAGAACTCCGGAGAGTGCCTCCTTTGCTCTGTATAATAAGTTTGCTATTTGCTTTTTGTTCTTCTTCATTATTCTGCATATGTCGTCGGGGGTGACATTTTCAAAATATGTAAGATGCAGAACCGTGCGATAATCTTCATTCAGCTTTTTCATTGCGTCATGCACCGCCGCCTGACGCTCATTTTCTATCACGGAATCTTCCAGTGTTTTCACATCGGGCAGATCAAGCTCGGATATATCGTTTTCGGTGACTGAATATCTGCTCTCGCGCCTGATATAGTCTATACTTTTGTGCCGTGCAATGGAATAAAGATATGTTTTGAAGGAGCTTTTGAAATTATATCTGTGCTTATGCACTATCAGCTCCATGAAAACGTCTGCCGCAATGTCTTCGGCTACAGTTATATTTTTAACAGAACCGTAAATGAAAAATATGAGATTGTCATGGTACTCGTTCACGAGATCGTCAAAAGCACCGCGATCGCCATCAAGAAATCTGCGGTAGCTTTCCGCACCGTTATCCATGGTATGCTCCGTTCCGTGAACTCGCCGTTCACTCATTAGTCGTTTGACATAGCCGCTTTTCTCACCGATTTTATTAAAAAAATCCGATTTTTTGCGCGGAGGTCAAAGCATTTAGATAAGTATAACATAATCTCTTCACTTTTTCAAGGTGTGCGGGGAAATTTAAAGAGGGAAATCGGCGCAGTCCGACAACGCCATAAAAATAATCGGATAAGTACACAAATGCAGGAAAGAAAAAATCCGAAAAATTTTTCTGCGCGCAGAACATATTTTTCTATATATTGCGCGGAGATTTTGGGGCAGATAAAAATGTGCAGAGTCATCGAATATCCGCCTCTTCCGTACAGCAGTACGGAAGAGACGGATTTCGGCGAGACAAATATAACGATAAAACTCAAAGGGAAGCCTTGCGGCTTCCCTTCCTTAATTTTGAGTTGATATCAGCAAAGAGCTCAGTTCTTAATATACATCTTACTCTGCAAAAACACGCGCCATTTCACTTTTTCGGTCTGCGTTTTTCGGGTACTGTGCTTTTCATCAGAGATTGAAAAGCTTATTTTCCTTATATTTCGGTTCGCAGGAAAGATTTATCTTCAGTCTGCGCATGAAGGCAAGGTCTATGCTTGAGAGTATCACCGTAGAATGTGCATGGCAACCGCGGAGCTCGCTCAACTTCGAAAGTGCTTTCGCGGCATTTTCATCTGTTGCCGCATTCACGGAGATGGCAATCAGTGCCTCATCTATATGCAGGCAGGGATTCTTGCTTCCGAGATATTTTATCTTCAGCGTCTGCACGGGACGGAGCAAATCCCCGGGAACAAGCTCTACGCTGTCATCTATCCCCGAGAGGTATTTCAGCGCATTGATTATCATCGCGGCACAGGCGCCGAGGGTATTTTTTGTCTTTCCCGTAATTATCGTGCCGTCGGCAAGCTCAATCGCGGCGCATGATGTGCCGGTTTTTGCTTCAAGCTCGACTGCGGGGCGCACTACCCTGCGGTCATAAGGCGATATGCCCGCCTGATCCATTATCATTTCTATCGTTTCGATTTCCTTTTTGGAGGTGCTTTTTCCGCCCTTGATGCTGTCGGTGAGCGCTCTGTAATAACGGAAAATTATCTCCTGCGAAGCCGCCTCGCGAACAGCTTCATCATCGAAAATGCAGTAGCCCGCCATATTTACGCCCATATCAGTCGGCGATTTATAGGGGGATTCGCCGTATATTTTCCCGAACATCGTGGAAAGCACGGGGAAAATCTCGATATCCCTGTTATAATTAACAGTTGCTTCGCCATATGCCTGAAGATGAAACGGGTCTATCATATTGACATCGCTCAGGTCTGCCGTCGCCGCCTCATAAGCGAGATTTACAGGATGCTTGAGCGGCAGATTCCATATCGGAAACGTTTCAAATTTCGCATAGCCTGCGTTGATTCCGCGCTCATGCTCATGATAGAGCTGAGAGAGGCATGTCGCCATTTTACCGCTGCCGGGACCGGGTGCCGTGATGACCACAAGCGAGCGCGAAGTTTCGATATAGTCATTTTTGCCGTAGCCCTCCGCGCTCACGATATGCTGAACATTAAAGGGATAGCCATCTATGATATAATGCTTAAAAACCTTAACATCATGCGCCTCAAGCTGGGTTTTCAGCTTGTCTGCCGCCTGCTGACCGTTGTATTGTGTTATGACAACACTGCCGACATAAAGTCCGACACTGCGAAACATATCGATAAGGCGGAGAACCTCCATATCGTATGTTATGCCGAGGTCGCCTCTGCGCTTGCTCGACTCGAGCGCACCTGCGCTGACAGCTATGACGATTTCCGCCTGATCCTTCAGCTCGAGCAACATCTTCAGCTTGCTGTCGGGTTCAAAGCCCGGGAGCACGCGGGCGGCGTGCGTATCGTCAAAAAGCTTGCCGCCGAATTCAAGATAGAGCTTACCGCCGAATTGCGAAATGCGCTTCTTTATCTGTTCCGATTGCATTTTTATGTATTTTGCATTGTCAAAGCCTGTTTTTTTCATTTGTTTCTCCTTAATTGCCGTTTCTGTCCATTACGGAATCTATTGTTATCGCTATCGAAACCGCGAGAAGCTCATCTATTCCGCTTGCAATATCTATGCAGTAGGAATCTCCCCATGTAAACCATTCCTTATGGATATATGCTATCGGGGAGCCGGATTTTGTTATCTCGTAGTTATGGCTGAAGGCGTCACCTTCGATTTCTATTCCCTCGCCGTCTATACTGTATTCATGGATGAAGAAGGTAAGTTTTTTTGATATCGTGGCGGCATATTTTCCGCCGAGATAAATATCGTATTCCGGCATAAAATTCAGCATACGCTGTGCCTCTATATAGGCGACCTCGTTTCCGCCCGTATCGCTGATATGATATTTTCTCCGGAATGTGAAAATCTCGCCCTCTACAAAATATCTGTCGTTTCCGTTTTCATCGCGCACGGTAAATCTGTCGCCTACGGAAAACACCTTTTGTTTTATATACAGTTTCAATGTTTTTCTCCGTTTCTCAAAAAATCCGAGAGCATCGCCCTTGTAAATGAAAGCATGGCATATGCGCCGCGGTATGAAGGCTTCTCCGCAACACTGCGCACACCCGTGCCGTCAGTTTTATATATATCGAGAAATGCCGTTGCAGAGAGGACGCCGTCTTTCACCGAGCAGGAAAAGCGCCTTGCATAGCAAGGAAGTCTGTCGCACAGCTTTATTTCCGCTGCGCACTCGGGAATTATTTCCTCCTCACGGTATATTCCGTCAGCAAGACCCGCCGCCGGAGAAGAAACGGTTATCCTTATACTCATGCGAAGCGCGTCGTAGTCTGCCTTTATCGAGATTGCCTTGTCTGCGGAATTTCGCATCACGGCATAAAGCGCCATAAAAAACGAAAAGGCGAAATCGCCGACATTAAGCGAAACAAATCTGTTTTCAAGAAATATCTTCGTAGCGAAGTAATCCATCCTGTAGCCGAGCGCGGAAAAGGCACGCGAGCAACGGCTCTTGATTTTCATAAGAAAATCAGCCATATCGCAGAGATATGAGCCGACAAAATCCTCCGACTCAAAGCATATTCTGTCTGCCATTTCAGTATAGAGGCGCGATGGTGCGAGCATATCCGCATCGCCGTATTCTTCGGCTTTGATAAACGCGAGAAAGCTTATGAAATCCGAAGAAAATTTTTTTGCAAGATATGAATATGTATCTTCATAATCATTCATCTGCAATTTTGTGAGAAAAGCAAAAATCAGATGCTTCTCCCTGTTTTCGCCGAGCGTGAATATAAGTGCACGGCTGTAAAGAAAGCTGTCGGGAAAAAGAGCAAGACCTATCTTCCCGTTTTTCGCGATATCCGGATCTCCGCCGGTCATATGGAAAAAGAGATTTGAGCCTTTGCGTACCGTGTGCAGATACTTTGCCGCGCAGCTGTTTTTAAAAAGAACCTTTCCGTTTATATCTGTTACAAAAACGGGAAAGCATGTTGTTTCAAAAAATCGAAAAAATGAAGTGTCAAAATTCATGAAAATTCGCCTCGTTGAAAAACGCAAACAGAAAAATCGGGGCAGATAAATCGGCAAAACCGATCTACCGCCCCGATTTTGCTAAGCTGGGTGTTGTTATACGGAATGTATCTTATTTTCGCTGTCGGAATTTTTATCTATGCCGTACATTTTCGCTTTTCTCTTCTCGAAAAACTTGACGGCAACCTGCTCAAAGAGCGCATAGGAGAGGACATCCTCATCCTGTATAGCCCACGGCTTTACCTCCTCGCGAAGCTTGTCAAGCTCGGACTCGAGCGCGTCTGCGGGACGATATGTTATCGGCTTTTCGTTTCCGATTATCTTCTTGCGGAAGTCGGGAGCGATATCTACGGGAGTCTTGCCGTATTCGCCGCGAACGATACCCTTAAATTCCTTGGAGACCATCTTATAGCGCTCGCCGCTGATGATATTGAGCACAGCCTGCGTGCCGACAATCTGGGAGGAAGGGGTAACAAGCGGAGGATAACCCGCATCTTTTCTTACATTCGGAACCTCGGCGAGAACCTCGGGAAGCTTATCGAGCTTGCCTGCCTGCTTAAGCTGGGAAACAAGGTTTGAAAGCATACCGCCGGGAACCTGATAGAGAAGCGCATTTACATCCACTTTCAGCACATTGGGATTAAGCAGACCGCTCTCAAGGAACTGCTCGCGGATAGGTGTGAAATACTTGCATATCTTATCAAGCTGAGCAAGGTCAAGACCGGTGTCATATTCTGTTCCGGCAAGGGCTGCAACGAGCGACTCCGTAGGCGGCTGGCTCGTGCCCATAGCGAGAGGAGAAATAGCCGTATCGACTATATCGACGCCCGCCTCTATAGCCTTCAGCACGGTCATAGAGGCAAGACCGGATGTATAGTGCGTATGAAGCTGAACGGGAATCTTTACATTCTGCTTTATCAGGGAAACAAGCTCATATGCGTCATAAGGCTTGAGCAGACCCGCCATATCCTTGATGCAGATGGAATTTGCACCCATCTCCTCAAGCTGCTTTGCGTATTTTGCAAAGCCTTCGTTCGTATGGACGGGGCTTGTGGTATAGCTTATTGCCGCCTGAACATGACCGCCCTCTTTTATTGTCGCATCGATAGCGGTTTTGAGGTTTCTCGGGTCATTGAGCGCGTCAAAAATTCTGAGTATATCAATGCCGTTTGCGATGGATTTCCGAACGAAATATTCCACGACATCGTCCGCATAGTGGCGATATCCGAGGATATTCTGACCGCGGAAAAGCATCTGGAGCTTTGTATTTTTAACCTTATCTCTTATCTTGCGGAGTCTTTCCCACGGGTCCTCATCGAGGAAGCGCAGGCAGGCATCAAATGTGGCACCGCCCCATGCCTCAAGCGCGTAGTAGCCGACCTTGTCCATCTCCTCGAGAATGGGGAGCATCTGCTCCGTCGTCATTCTTGTGGCGACAAGCGACTGGTGAGCGTCACGCAGGACTGTTTCGCAAATTTTAACTTTAGCCATGACTTTATCCTTTCTTTACTTAACTTGGTAGAGCGCAAGAAATACGCCTGCCGCGATAGCCGAGCCTATAACGCCGGCAACATTCGGTCCCATTGCGTGCATGAGCAGGAAGTTTCCGGGAACCTCCTCCTGACCGACTTTCTGCGATACGCGCGCCGCCATAGGTACGGCGGAAACGCCCGCAGAGCCGATAAGCGGATTTACCTTGCCGCCCGAGAGCAGATACATTATCTTGCCGCCGAGAAGTCCGCCGAAGGTCGAAAAACAGAACGCCACAAGACCGAGTGCGATAATGAGCAGAGTCTTTGCATCAAGAAAGGTCTTTGCACTTGCCGTAGCGCCGACGGATATTCCGAGGAATATCGTGACGATATTGATAAGCTCATTCTGAGCAGTCTTGGAAAGACGATCCGTGACGCCGCTTACATTAAGCAGGTTTCCGAACATGAGGAAGCCTATGAGAGGAGCGGCATCGGGAAGCATGAGACACACCACGATGATAACCATTATCGGGAATATCACAAGCTCCTTCTTGGAAACGGGGCGGAGCGTTGTCATAACTACACTGCGCTCCTTCTTTGTTGTCATCAGCTTCATTATCGGGGGCTGAATCATAGGAATAAGCGCCATATACGAATAAGCCGCTATAGCTATCGGTCCGAGATATTCGGGTGCGAGTATTTTTGTCACAAGTATGGCAGTGGGACCGTCCGCACCGCCGATGATACCTATGGCACTGGCTACCTGAGGCGAGAAGCCGAAAAGCAGAGCGCCGAAGAAAGCCATGAATACGCCGAGCTGTGCAGCGCCGCCGAGGAATATGCTTTTGGGGTTTGATATGAGCGGAGAAAAGTCCGTCATCGCACCTACGCCGAGGAATATGAGTGAGGGATAAATACCGAGTTTAACACCGAGATAAAGTATATCGAGGAGTCCGCCGTTTCCGACAGCGTATGAAACGACATCGGAAAGCTTGGTTGACATGACCTCAATACCGTCGCGCATCACAGGCACGCCGTCCACAAACCATTCCATATGGAAAAGATTTGCGCCGGGCAGATTTGCGAGGAGCATGCCTGTCGCTATCGGGAGAAGGAGCAGAGGCTCAAAGCCCTTTACAACGGCAAGATATACGAGCACACCGACGATGACATACATTATGAGCGTCTTTATCATAAGCTCGGTGCTTTCAAACTGAAAGAGACCGGTAGTTTCCCATAAATTTTTTATAGCTTCTATCAATTTCTTTCACCACCAATATATATAATATGAAAATAAATCCTTACGCTATGGTGATGAGTATGTCGCCCGCGTTGACGGAAGCGCCCTTCGATGTGGCGACGCCTGTTACCGTGCCGCCCTCGGGAGCCATGATTTCATTTTCCATTTTCATGGCTTCGAGCAGGCAGAGAACCGTGCCCTTTTCAACCTTCTGTCCGACGGTAACATTCACTGCAACTATGGTGCCGGGCATGGGAGCTGTGACCGTTACCTTTGCTTCTCCTGCGGGAGCTGCTGCGGGTGCAGGCGCTGCTGCGGGAGCGGGTGCTGCTGCGGGAGCGGGTGCTGCTGCGGGAGCGGGTGCTGCTGCGGGAGCGGAAACCACTGCGGGAGCGGCGCCGTTTACTTCTTCTACGGAAACGGTATAAGCCTTTCCGTTTACAATAACATTATAAGTTTTCATAATTCCTCCATATATAATCAGTTAAAATATACACGCTTGAAAGATACTACGCGGAAGGAAGCGGGAGAGCTTCCCGTGTAGGCGGAAATCGCGGCAACTATAGCGGCTACGGTTTCCTCCTCATCCACAGCTTCTGTCTGCACCGTTACTGGCGCAGGCGCTTTCTCCGGAAGTGCTGCGGGAACGGATTTCTCCGCTTTTTTATCGTTTTTCCCGAAAACGGCACTCATCAGCTTCATCATTATGAAGAGCACCGTGAGCATGACGAATATCGTCGCCATTCCGAGAAGAGAGGTACCGAGTCCCTTGGAAACACGCTCACCTATAGACAGCGTGGTTTCCGCAGTTGCTTCTACTGCTTCAGGCGCAGCCGCAAGTATATCGGAAAGATACATAGTAATCCCTCCTTATGCCGTAAGCATTTCGACTGCGGCGGCAATTCTCGCCCGAAGCTCGCTCGAAGCTATGATATCGTCGATATGACCGCTCTTTGCCGCACGGATGGGAGAAGCAAATTCGCCTGCCCATTTTTCGGCTGTTTCATTGTGCCTCGACTCATCATTTACAATACCGAGAAATTCTACGGCGGCTTCCGGAGCCATGGCAGCTATCTTTGCACTGTCCAGAGCGAATGCTATATCGGCACCTATCGCCTTGGAGCCGAATATCGAATATAAGGAGCCGTATGCTCTGCCGAGGATAACGCTTATCTTCGGGACTCTCGCCGTGGCATAAGCCTTGGCAAAAAGGGCGAGCTTGTATGCAAGTCCTTTTTCCTCGGCTCTGTCGCTCGAGGGAATACCGCAGCTGTCGGCAAGCGTGATAACGGGAACCGCATAACGGTCGCATATGCCGAGGAATTTCAGCGCTTTATCCGCCGAACCGGGGCAGAGTTTGCCGCCTTTGACTGCGGGATTGTTTGCCATTACGCCGACGACCTTGCCGTTCATAGCGGCGAGACCGCAGACTATCATTCCGGCACTTTCCGCATAAAGCTCGATAAACGAGCCTGCGTCAAATACTTCGTTTATAACCGCATGAACATCATATTCGCCCTGCATGAGAGAGTCGATATTCACAGCGCGGTTTGCATTGTCGGAGGTAACAAATTCGCCGCCGAAACAGGAGATGAGTGTGCGAACCTTTGCGAGAGCGTCGGCATCATCTGCCGCCGTTATCGCGGAAACGCCCTGCTCTGCCAGCTTCTCGGGAGTGCCGAGAGTCTTATCCTCCAGCACCGCGGAGGATGCCATGCGCATTTCGCCTGTCTTTGCCGCGGTGACTGTGATATCCATCATCTGAGAGATAACGGCATTTGCGCCCGTGCAGGGACCGGAGATTACGGCTATCTGAGGTATATCGGCGTTTGCCGCCTTTGCCATCACTTCGCCGTAGCCCGCGAGAGCATCAACGCCCTCGAGAATCTTTGCACCTGCGCTGTCAAAAATGCCCACGACAGGAGAACAGGATTTCTCAGCCATATCATAGACATTGCAAATCTTTTTTGCGTGCATTTCGCCGAGTGCGCCCGAGAGACGGGAATAATCCTGCGAAAATGCGAATACAAGAACGCCGTTTACAGCGCCGTAGCCTGTGACAACAGGCTCAAGGCTGTCATCCTCGCCGCTGTCAAGCTCTGTTGACTTGCGCCCGATGTATTTTCCTGTTTCAACGAAGGTGCCCTCGTCGAAAAGAAGCTTCATGCGGGCGGAAGCAGAGAGCTTTCCGAGCTTTGCAAGCTTTGCGTCGGCTACCGTTTCGGCGGCTTCCACCGCGCGGCGAAGCTCGGCGCTTGTTTCGTAACTTGCCATATTTTTCTTCCTTTCCAATCGCTTTTACGATTACAAGAATATTTGTTTTTTATTTTTCGGACAGAAGAGGGATGAATATCAAATCCAATCCTCCCCCATTCTAATTTTTATACCAATATATTAACATATATGTGAGCGAAAGTCAATGAAATTTTCCAAAATTTAATGAAGAAAAATTAAGTTTTCCATAGCGGTATCGAAGCGCGGAAGTGCTTTGCATAAAGCCGTAAGTTCACCAAAGTGAAGAGTGAAAAAGTAAAATCGACAGACTTCTGCGAAGTCTGTCGATTTTTGGTGCCGGAAGCGGGGGTCGAACCCGCACGATGTTGCCACCGCGGGATTTTGAGTTATTTGCTCCACACGGAACACAGACGAACTCAGCCCCCTGTGGAGGTCGTTGACGGACACCAAAAGCCTTGCAAATACTACTGTTTTTGAAGCTGATGTGCAGAAAAGCTCCGCTTCGTCTGCCATTTCCGTTCTGTTCAATTTGGACGGAAATTTTGGATTTTGGAGGGACATCGGAGGGATGTGACCCACAAACGGAGCGCAACAGCACACGCAGTAGATTCATCAATTACAAACACATTATAGCGTATTTCTCTGCCATTGACAACACACTTTCCGAAAAAGAGGTATCGCTATGAGAACGCGCGCACACTATGAAAAACTTTTTGCTGCCTATCCTGATGTTGTCACTCTGCCTGAATTTCAAGCTATGCTGGGCGGTATCGGTGACAGCACAGCCCGAAAAATAATGCGGGCAAATAAGGTCAAACACTTTTATATCAGATGTACATACCTTATACCCAAAGCCTGCGTGATCGATTATGTGCTGAGCGAGGATTATGCGGGATACAGTAAGACACTCAAAGCGAGGGTTTGATCTTTAAGCCATTTGCAGAAATGCAGATGGCTTTTTCAATACCCGTACATAGCCGCCTGCTTCGCCGCAGGCGGCTAAATCTATGTAAAGGAGGAAACCCATATGGCGAATTGCAAAGTGATTGCTGTGACAAACCAAAAGGGTGGCGTGGGCAAAACCACGACCACCGCCAATCTCGGCATTGGACTTGCCCAGCAGAACAAGCGGGTACTGCTCATTGACGCAGACGCACAAGGCTCTTTGACCCTCTCCCTCGGCTACCCAAAGCCGGATGAGCTGCCTATCACGCTGGCGGACATCATGCAGAATGTAATCGACGATACCCCTATCCCGGACGGCTGCGGTATTCTGCGTCACGGCGAGGGCGTTGACCTGCTTCCGGCGAACATTGAACTGTCCGGTATGGAGATCCGGCTGATCAACGCCATGAGCCGGGAAAGCGTGCTGCGGACATATATCAATGCGGTCAAACCCCATTACGACTATATCCTCATTGACTGTATGCCGTCGCTCGGTATGATGCCGATCAACTCACTGGCTGCAGCGGACAGCGTGATCATTCCGTCCCAGCCGTCCTATCTCTCGGCAAAGGGTCTTGACCTGCTGATGCAGTCCATCGCAAAGGTCAAGCGGCAGATCAATCCGAAGCTAAAAATCGACGGCATCCTGTTCACGATGGTGGACAGCCGCACCAACGAGGCCAAGGAGATCATCGCATCTCTGCGTAACCATTACGGCGAAAAGATCCGGGTATTCGGGACGGAGATCCCTTTTTCCGTCCGGGCCGCGGAAACCAGCGGCCGGGGCAAGAGCATTTTTGCCCACGACAAGAACGGCAAGGTCGCCGCCGCATATCGCTCGCTGACGAAGGAGGTGTTGGAGCTTGAGCGCAAAACCGAGAGATTTAGGGTTGACGCCGCTCGATGACTTGTTCTCCACCGACGAGAGCCGTGCCGAAGCGCAGCTTGAAAAGGTCGTCACGCTGAACCCTGCCGACATCTCCGACTTTCCCAACCACCCGTTCAAGGTCAAACAGGACGAGGCTATGGCGGAGATGGTGGACAGCGTAAAGCAGTACGGCGTGCTGGTGCCTGCCCTTGTCCGCCCCAAAGCGGACGGCGGCTATGAGATGGTCGCCGGTCATAGGCGAAAATGCGCGGCGACGCTGGCGGGCATCACCGAAATGCCCTGCATCGTCCGCAATCTTACCGATGATGAAGCAACGATCATCATGGTGGACAGCAACTTGCAGCGAGAAACGATCTTGCCGTCCGAAAAGGCATTTGCCTATAAGATGAAGCTGGAAGCTATGAAGCGGCAGGGGCAAAGGTCGGATTTAACTTCGGCCCCACTGGAGCCGAAGTTAAAGGGCAGCCGTTCTAATGAGGAATTGGCTGCAAGCAGCCCGGACAGCAGATCACAAATTCAGCGTTTTATCCGCCTGACCGAACTGATTCCGCCGGTGCTTGACATGGTGGACAGCGGCAAGATCGCTTTCCGCCCCGCCGTGGAGCTTTCCTACCTCTCCAAAGAACAGCAGCAGAGCCTATATGACACGATGGAATGCGAGGACTGCACGCCGTCGCTGGCGCAAGCCATCAAAATGAAGGAGTTCAGCCGGGACGGGAAGCTGACGGAAGAAGTCATCCTCTCCATTATGCAGGAGGAAAAGCCGAACCAGCGTGAGCAGTTCAAAATGCCGAAAGAGCGTATCAGCAAGTATTTTGCTCCGGGGACGCCCGCACAGAAAATTGAAGATACCATCATCAAGGCATTGGAATTGTACCGCAGGCGGGAGCGCCAGCGGGATATGGAGCGATAGCCACTACCAAGGGGCAGCCATACCCATTTTCAATGTGTGTACGGCTGTGTCAGTGTGTTCCCCCTCTCCACACCTCACCCCCTCGAAACTACCTGTACTTCCCGAAAAAAGAGATAGTACAGCGGCGGCAGTTCTCACAGCTTTGCAGTTTTCGGCGGCGATCCGTACAATGAAAAGGCAAAGGAGGTCTGCGCATATGAAAAACGCAAAGATCATCGTCGTTTTAGCGCTGCTGACACTTTTTCTTTCGGGCTGTGCAAATGTGGATCGCTCCGAGGTGTCTGCGCCATCTTCTCAAGAAATGGTCGCGATCGAGCATGCACAAAGCACCGTGCCGCAGGAGAGCATAGCGGTTTCTGTTTCGGAAAGTACAGAGATTCCCGCAGAGAATACGGCCAAACCCGAAACGGAGAAAGCACAGCCGGAGGTTTCAATACCTGCCAAAGAGGAAACGCCGCCCGCCGTCAGCAGTCCCACGGAAATTGCCCCGCCGAAACCACCTGAACCCGAACCACCGACAGAACCAATGGCAACACAACCGCAGGAGCCCGAACTGCCCGCCGAAGAAGAACCCACAGAACCGGCGTTTGACATTCAGACTTGGGTCGACTACGCCAAAGCCTATGCCGAAAGCGTAGGACTACAGCTGGAAAGCTCAGCGGTGGATTGCTGGGACAATCCTATTGATGCCGACGCAGACTGCATCTATCTGGAACGGGATATTTGTTCCCGCCTGAACCGCTATGCGGCAGACGAAACCATTACGGATGTCTGGGTGTGGTACGAAGCGGTCGGAACAAACAGTTACCTGATCTATATCGGGTACGCATAATTTCACACGCTGAATGGAGCATCGCAGAAATGCGGTGCTTTTTTCATGTCAACAAGGAGGTAAGCAAATGAAAAAATTCTATCGAAGGAGCATTTCGGGGCTGTTGGCCCTGCTGATCTGCTTCACAACCATTCTGAGCAGCGGCGTGACTGCCTTTGCCGCATCGTCCTCCGGGGAAACCGCCAAGTCCTACTCTGTGGCGTTTCCCAGAGATGGGGATGCCAATTTGGACACCAGCGGCACATGGGGACACGACGAACTCCACTATATGAACGGCTGGACATCCGGTGAAAAGACTTGGATGACGACACTGCACACCATCGGGGACTTTAACGGCCCGGCCTGTTACTGCATTGAGCCGGGCGTACCTCGCCTGCTGGAAAGAACCTACGCCCGCTATGGCGAAGATTACTGGAAGGACTATCCCTCTGAGTGCAACAGCACTATCGACGCCGATACCATCAAGACCCTGCTGGGGCGGATCATGCAGTACGGCTATCAGGGAAATCTGTCCCTTGGCTGGCGTTCTCAGAATGATGCGGATGCCGACAAGCTGGCCCTCATGATGGCGACGCAGGTGCTGGTATGGGAAACGGTAGTCGGAGAACGGGATGCCAATTTTAATCATGTTGACCCCGGCGGTGCAGATGCCGTGAAATCTGTTTATCGGACAAGTCACCCGCTGTACAGCCGCTTTTCTGCCTATTATGACAGCATAGAGGCCAGCGTGAAGAAGCATACCATCGTTCCCAGCTTCATGGCCCGGAGCACCGACAAGGCACAGATGGTCGAACTGAGCTGGGATGGCAGCCGTTATGCAATTACACTGACCGACACCAACGGTGTGCTGGGTGACTACACCTTTTCCTCCGAGCAGACGGGGATCACCTTTGTAACCAGCGGCAATACGCTGACCATCACTGCCGAAACAGCTCCGACGGAAACGGTGACGATTTCTGCTACCAAAAACAATACCCGTAAGGGTGTCGTGGTATGGAGCGACGGGCATTACGGCCCTGATGGCACGATGCAGGATGTGGTCACTTACAGCGCCACAATCAGCGATCCTGTCAAAGCCTATCTTAACCTGAAAGTGTCCTACGGCAGCACCAAGATCGTCAAGACCAGTGAGGACGGCAAGGTAGAGGGCATTTCCTTTACGATCACCGGCAACGGTGTGAACAAGACCGTTGTGACGGGCGCGGGCGGCGTCATTCAGATCGACAACCTTGCCCCCGGCGTTTACACCGTCACCGAGCAGAGCTACGACAAATACGAGCCGCAGGAAGTGCGCCGTGTCACCGTCGTCAGCGGTCAGGTGGCAACGGTCAATTTCAATAACACCTTGAAGCGCGGAACCCTCATCGTGACCAAGACCTCCGAGGACGGATTGAATGAAGGCGTGAAGTTCCACCTTTATGGCACTTCGCTTTCGGGGCTTGCGGTGGATGAATACGCCGTGACCGACAGCACAGGCAAAGCCGTATTCTCCGATGTATTGGTCGGCACGGGCTACACGCTGGAAGAAGTCGATACGGCGATCCGCTATGTCGTCCCCGAAAAGCAGACGGCGGCAGTGGAATGGAACACCGTCACGAACAATAGCTTTACGAACATCCTGAAAAAGTGGAATGTCACCGTCACCAAGAGCGACACCGAAACAGGTCTGCCGCAGGGCGATGCCACCCTTGCCGGTGCTGTCTACGGCATCTATAAGGGCGACCAGCTTGTAGACACCTACACCACGGATGCCAACGGGCAGTTCACCACGAAATACTATGTCTGCGGCGACGACTGGACCATTCGTGAGATCATGCCCTCCGAGGGCTATCTGCTGGACAGCACTGTTTATCCCATCGGCGCAGAGGCGAAAAACTACACCGTGGAATATAACACCACCGCAAACGATGTGACCGAGCAGATCATCAAGGGCAAAATCGCCATCATCAAGCACACGGACGATGGCGAAACCCAGCTTGAAACGCCGGAGGCCGGCGCAGAGTTTGCGGTTTTCCTGAAAGCCGATGGCTCTTATGAAAGTGCAAAGGCATCCGAGCGTGACTACCTGACCTGCGATGAAAACGGCTATGCGGTCACAAAAGGCCTGCCCTACGGTATCTACACGGTGCATCAGACCAAGGGCTGGGACGGCCGTGAGCTGCTTGCCGATTTCGATGTGTATATCGCCAAGGACGGACAGACCTATCGCTACCTTGCCAACAACCGCAATTTTGAGAGCTATATCAAGATCGTCAAGGTGGACGCCGAAACGGGTAAGGTCATTCCGCTGGCAGGCGCAGGTTTCCGGCTCTACCGCCCGGATGGGTCGCTCATCACGCAGACTTTCACTTATCCCGAAGTTACCACCATCGACACCTTTTATACCAACAGCGACGGCTATCTCATTACACCCGAAAAGCTGGAATACGGCACGGGCTACTCGCTGGTCGAGGTTTCCGCGCCCTACGGCTACACGCTGAACAGCGAGCCGGTCTATTTTGATGTGACCGCCGACAACTCCACGGAAGAAAACGCCGTTACGGTGGTCGAGGTCACAAAGCCGAACATGGCGCAGAAGGGCGTGATCCGCATCAGCAAAAGCGGCGAGATTTTTTCCTCCGTCACCGGGGCGGACGGCATCTATCAGCCGGTGTTTGCGGTCAAGGGGCTTGCGGGCGCAGTCTACGAGATCACTGCCGCCGAGGACATTATCACGCCGGACGGCACGCTCCGCTATGCGGCCGGAGAGGTCGTCGATACCGTGACCACCGACGAAACGGGACTTGCCGAAAGCAAGCCGCTGTATCTCGGCAAATATGAGGTCAGGGAGATCACGGCCCCCACCGGCTATGTGCTGAACACCGAAGTCCGCACGGCAGAGCTTGTCTATGCCGGGCAGGAGGTCGAGATCACCGAAACCGCCGCCGACTTCTGCAACGAGCGGCAGAAAGCCGCCGTTTCTTTGGATAAGGTCTTGGAGCAGGACGAGCGCTTCGGCATCGGCAAGAGCGATGAGCTTTCCGCCGTGACCTTTGGGCTGTTTGCCGCCGAGGAACTGACCGCTGCTGACGGCAGCATCATTCCCGCCGACGGCCTGCTGGAGATCGTGTCGGTGGATGAAAACGGTCACGCTGTCTGCAAGACTGACCTGCCGTTTGGCAGCTATTACCTCAAAGAACTTTCCTCGGACGGACACTATATCCTCTCCGACGAAAAGTACCCCATCGTATTTGAATACGCCGGGCAGGACACGGCACTGGTGGAAATCAAGGCAAACGGCGGCGCACCCATCGAAAACAAACTGCTCTACAGTGAAATTCACGGGCTGAAAAAGGACGAGGACGGTAGCGGTCTTGCCGGTGCGCTGATTGGGCTGTTCCGTGCGGACTGCACCGAGTTTACGACGGAAAACGCCATCTTGACTTCCACCTCTGCCGAGGACGGCAGTTTTTCTTTTGTCCGTGTACCGTATGGCAACTGGATCGTGCGGGAGATCGAAGCTCCGACCGGTTTTGTGCTGTCGGAGAAAACCTATCCCGTGACCATCGATGCAGACGGTGCGGTGATCGAGGCGGAAATCGAAAACACCCGCATCCGTGGCACGGTACAGCTCACCAAAATCGACCGGGACTATCCCGACAACAAGCTGACGGGGGCGGAGTTCACCGTTTACCGTGACAGCAACGGCAACAAGGAACTGGATGCCGATGATGAACTGGTTGGCACTCTCACCGAAATCGGCATCGGCGTTTATGAAATGCCCGATCTGCTCTATGGCGGCTATATTGTCAAAGAAACGAAAGCGCCGGAGGGCTTCTATCTGGACGACAACGCCTACTATTTCGAGATCACCGAAAACGGCAAGACCGTGACCGTGGAGAACGAAGCCGGAAAGGGCTTTGTCAATGCGCCGCAGGCCGGCTCTCTGAAAATCATCAAGACTTCCTCGGATGGCAAAATTGAGGGTTTCTCGTTCCGAGTGACCGGTCCGAACGGATATGTCGGTGTGTTCACCACCGACAAAAACGGCGAAATCATCATTGAAAATCTCCGCATCGGTGAGTATGTGGTGTCCGAGGTGTCGGACGGCGCATCTTCCGCTTATGTGCTGCCCGCCGACAAGACGGCATCCGTGTTTGAGGGTGCGGTGACGAAAGTGGAGATGCACAACGAACTCCGTGACACGCCGAAAACCGGGGATGACAGCAATCCCGCCCTGTGGCTTGTCCTGCTCGGCGTTTCCGCTGCGGGCGCTGCTACGCTGGGCGTAGTCGGATTCAGAAAACGCAGAAAGGAGGACACAGAGTAATGGAACTGAAAACCATTCTTGCGATTGGGCTGGTCGTATTTATCGTCGGCGCTTTGATCTTCCTGAAGATCAGAGCCAAGAAAAAGTAAGCCTTGGGGCAGCGAAATCCGCTGCCCCTTTTACATATCCCGAAAATAGAAAAGGAGGCAAAATTATGGTTCATTTCTTTGATTCAGACATAGCGAAAAAATACGGAGTCAATGCGGCGGTGCTGGCCTGCTTTCTTTGGGACTGTATCGAGCAGAAAAGCACTGAGTCGCCGCAGTTTCACGAGGGCAAGGTCTGGGTGCGCTGTTCGGTGCAGATGATGACCGGCTTTTTCCCGTTTCTGTCCTATGATGAGATCCGCTACGCCCTGAAACGGCTGGTCAAGGGGCGGGTGCTCACCAAGGGTCGGTTCAACGAGAGCCGTTTTGACCGCACGAACTGGTACGCCTTTACCGAGTTCGGACAATTTCTGATGGCAGAAAGCGAGGGACGGACGCAATGAAGGACGGCAGACACATCATTTGGAGCAACGACATTGACTACGACGACTGGCGGGAGGACTTGGAGGAGCAGTACCCCGACCTCACCGAAGCCGAGCGTATGGAGCTGATGTATGAACTGAACGGCGACTACTTGGACGATGAGCGCTCCAATCTGGACATTCAGCTCTCCCGCCCCATTCTCGTTGTCGGTGATCTGGGGCTTTGGCATGGCCGCCGCATGGGATATAAGGAGATTCCGAGCGGCAACATCCGGGACTGCCTTTACAACGAACGGGACATTGATTACAGCACTTGGTATGTGGATAAAAACGGTGACTTCCGCTGCGACGCTATCCATCACGACGGCACGAACCATTACCTCTACCGTGCCTATAAGGACGGCGTGAGCGACACACAGATCGAGAGCCTGAAAGAAAAACTCTACCGGGGCATTGCCACCCGTGCGGACATTACCAGAGTGACCCGCAGGCTGGGCGACGAGATCGCCCATGTTTACGGCTTTCCCATCCCCCGCAGGCAGGCGCCGGTGCAGGAGCGATAACGGAGGCAGCTATGATGAATGTATCAGATACAAGGGACTGCGCCTTTGAAGCCTTTATTACCAACCTCGGCAAATATAACGAGGGCTTTTTGGTGGGCGAATGGGTGAAGTTTCCCGTAACCAATGAAGAAATGCAGGCGGTTTTCCGGCGCATCGGCATCGGGCGGCGCTATGAGGAATGGTTCATCACCGACTACGACTGCCCGGATGCAGCCATCGGCAAGGTGCTCGGAGAATACGAAAGCCTGAGTGAACTGAACTATCTCGCCGGGCAGATCATGGAACTGCGGGAGAGCGACGATTTCTGGCAGGCGGTTTTGGACTTGGGCGAAAATACAGGCAGCGTACAGGAACTGATCAACCTGACCGAGAATTTGGACTGCTTTGATTATCTGCCCGGTGTGCGGAATGACTACGACCTCGGCTATTACTGGATCGAGGAAAGCGGCTGCTACGATACAAGTAATCTCGGCGCATTGGCAAATTATATCGACTATGAGGGCTTCGGACGGGACATTCGCTATGAAGAAGGCGGCGTGTTCGGGGATAACGGCTATGTGCGGTCAAACGGCGGCCGCTTTGTGGACATCTACGACGGCGACATCGAGAACATCCCCGAAGAATATCGGATCAGTTCACCCGCCGTTCCCGTCCGCTCCGCAGCCCCACGGCAGACGGAGCAGCCCGAACGATAAAATTTGCACCTTTGATATTGCCTTGCGGTTTGGGTATAGTATAATAAAAACGATAAGGAAGTGAGCACCGTGAGCGACAACTATTTTGACCTGCCATCCCGCATCGAGGATGCCTTTGCGGAGATCGACAGCGATATTGTGATGGATCTGCTGAATACCGACGAGGACTACGCCGGACTTTCCGACCGCATGGACAAGTTAAAAACGCAGTACCCCGTCATTGACAAAATGAACGAGGACAGCGGCGAGATCCGCATGACCGCCGAGGAGCATCGGGCGTATGTGAACTATCTGAACCTTGTCCGCCAAATGGAGGACATGGAGCGGCAGCACATCTACTTCCGCGGACATACCGATGCTGTGGCCTACCTCAAAAAAATCAAAGCGATCTGACGCAGACGGCACGGAAACCCCGTGCCGTTTTCTGCATATACAGCTCTGCTATCTGCATATAAAGTGGTCAAAGTATATGCAGATAACTACATAGCCGAGAGGTTTTCATTTTGAAAGCCCCTCGGCTATTTTTATGTCAGAACGGAGGTGAAACATATGCCATATATCCCACCGGAGGTGGTGGCGAAAGCACGGGAGATGGATCTGCTGACCTATCTACGGACTTATGAGCCACAGGAGCTGGTGCATTTCGGCGGCAGCACCTACTGCACCCGTGAGCACGACAGTTTGAAAATCTCTAACGGCAAATGGTGTTGGTTTTCCCGTGGGATCGGCGGCTATTCCGCGCTGGACTATCTCATTAAGGTCAAAGAGCTGCCCTTTACGCAGGCAGTCGAAACCATTATGGGAAATCTGTCAGCGGCACCGCCCGCCTTTGCCCCGGCTCCGAAAACGCCGAAAGAAAAGGTGCTGCTTCTGCCGCAGGCCAACCGTAGCGCCACCCATGCCGTCGAATACCTGCACCGCAGGGGCATCGACGATGAACTGATCGACTTCTGCATCCAGACCGGCCGCCTATATGAAAGCTACCCCTATCACAATGTGGTGTTCGTGGGTATGGATGCGGACGGCAAGCCCCGCTACGCCAACCAGCGAGGGATCGGCTCGGACTTCATCGGGGACGCCAACGGCAGCGACAAGCACTATTCTTTTGGGATTCCTGCAGCGGCCGCAAGCGACACGCTCCACCTGTTTGAGTCGGCGGTGGATCTGCTGTCTTACGGGACGCTGCAAAAGCTGGACGGCAAGAACTGGCGCAGCGAAAGCCTGCTCTCCCTCGCCGGGGTCTACAAGCCAAGGGCGAACATCGAGGAAAGCAGTCTGCCCGCCGCACTGGTGCGGTATCTTGCCGAGCATCCCCATATCCGCCGTGTGGTGCTGCGGCTTGACAACGATGCCACGGGGCGGATCGCCGCAGAAACCGTCAAGACCCTGCTGCCGAGGAAGTATGCGGTCACGGTGGACATCCAACCGCCCCCGCAGGGCGAAGATTATAATGACTGCCTTTGTATGCGGCTGGGCTTGCCCATTACCAAGCGCAGAGAAAGGAGCAAAGAACGGTGAGCGACTTGATAAGTCCGGGACAGCGCATCCGGCACTATCGTATGCTGCTGGGCATGACGCAAAAGGCGCTGGGCATCGCCGCAGGCTTTCCGCCCGAAACCGCTGACATCCGCATCGCACAGTATGAGTCCGGCGCAAGAACGCCGAAACATGATTTGCTCTGTACGCTGGCGGAGGTGTTGGGCGTTTCTCCCTCGGTGCTGGACATTCCCCGCATCAAAAGCCGAGAGGAGTTAAACCGACTGCTGTTTGCGCTGGAGGATGAATACAGTCTGACGGTGACAATTACGGAAAACAACGAAAGGAGCATTTGCAATGGAAAATGAAAAGAAAATCAAGGTGGTACTGCTGGAACCGGGCAAGCTCGCCCGTGCGGCCGAGATTGATGCGTCCCTTGCCGGGATGCAGAAAACGGTGGGCGGTCTGATCGAGCCGTTTTATCCCTTTGAGGAGCAGGTCTGTATCGTATGCAATGAGGAAAGCAAGATCAATGGGATGCGCCCGAACCGCAGCGTGAAAAACGACGACGGCGTGATGGTGGATTTCATCTTCGGCCCCGCCTTTATCTGCGACTGCCGGGGCGAAAATCTGGACAGTCTTTCCGACGAGCAGATCGACCGCTACGGCAAGATGTTCCGCTATCCCGAACACCTTGCGAGGGTGAACGACACGCTGCTCGGCATCCCGTACCGCCCGCAGCCGGAGCAGGAGCGGTGATATTATTTCGGTCGGTGGCAAAATGTTCGGCCTATGGGACGAACGCCATGCACTGTACCAGCAAGCATCGCCGTTGTGATACCACAACGGCACTTGTCAGGGAAATCCCTGAAACCCTTTTCGTCCCTGCCTATGCGGAGGGCGATATTTTTATACCCGAAAGGAGGTCACAGCCGGTGAGTGAACCCATGACCTTTTTGGACTTTTTCAGCGGTGTCGGCGGTTTCCGCAAGGGCTTTGAACTTTGCGGCATGGTCTGCAAAGGCCACTGCGAGATCGATAAATTCGCAGACCGCAGCTACCGTGCGATCCACGATGTAAAGGAGGATGAATGGTATGGCGAGGACATCACCAAAACCGAGCCCGCCGACCTGCCGAGGGTCAACCTTTGGGCAGGCGGATTCCCGTGTCAGGACATTTCTGTATCTGGCCGGCAACGAGGGCTTGCAGGCAAGCGAAGCTCTCTCTTTTTTGAAATCGTTAGACTCCTCAAAGGCACGCCTGCCGAGGATCGACCCGAATGGCTTGTCCTTGAAAATGTTAAAAATCTGCTCTCCGTTAATCGCGGATGGGACTTTGCGACCGTTCTCTATTCGTTGGCCGAAATCGGCTATCATATCGAATACGGACTGCTTAATTCACGCTTCCACGGCGTTCCGCAAAACCGGGAACGCATCTACCTTGTCGCTTATCGACATTTTAGAGCCGAGGGTGGACGAAAAGTATTTCCTGTCACCGCAGGCGACGGCAAGGCTCTTATACAACTGATCGGCGGCACGCAGGGCAAGCGTGTCTATGATCCCGTAGGCGTGAGCTGCACGCTGATGAGCGAGGGCGGCGGCTTTGCCGGACGCACGGGAATGTACTTCATCGACCTGTGCAAAGGTGAACCGAGGCTGACCGAGCACGCCCGCTGTATCAAAGCAAGGTATGACAGCGGCATTACCAACCACAGCGGCGATAAAAGCGGCGTTCTCTGCATGAGCGGCAAGTGCCCGGACCGCACCGAAGAAACGGCGCTCATTCAGCTAAAGCGAGGTGCACCGAGAATTTTGGAGCAGGAGCATACCAAATGCCTGATCGCAGGCTATGACAAGATCGGGGTCAGCAACCGGGGCGAAAGCTCCGGTATTTTTTATGGCTGCCGTGCCGTCCTCACCCCCGACCGGGAAAACAAGCGGCAGAACGGACGGCGCTTCAAGGAATGCGGTGAACCGGCTTTCTGCCTGAACACGCAGGACAAGCACGGCGTTTATCTCTGCGCCTGCGATTCCTGCGAATATGCCTTGCCCGTCAAGCGAGCAAAAGAAGCGGATCAGACCAAAGCTGAAAATGGCTCCGCAATTCCGCTCAGCTGCGGACGCATCCGCAAGCTGACACCCCGTGAGTGCTGGCGGCTGCAAGGCTTTTCGGACGATATGTTTGATCGAGCGGCCGCTGTCAATTCCGACGCCCAGCTTTACAAGCAGGCGGGCAACGGTGTGACGATCCCCGTTGTGTATGCAGTTGGAAAACGGATCGTGGAAATTCAAAACGAGCTGAACAAGGAGGTACTATGAGAAAACGCAATGTTCACATTCAATTCTGGCTGGACAAAAAGGAAGCCGAGGCGTTTCAGAAGAAGGTCAAGAAAAGCGGGCTTTCCCGTGAAGCGTATCTTCGGCACTTGGTAACCGGCCTTGAACCGCAGGACGCACCGCCGCCCGACTATTACGCCATGATGCGGGAGCTGCACGGGATCGGCAACAACCTCAATCAGATCGCCGCAAAAGCCCATACCCTGAACGCACTGGATGTGCAGCGGTACGACGAGAACTGCCGCAAGCTGGACGAGGCTGTCAAGACGATTACCGCAACGGTCATTCTGCCCCGCCCGATGAAGTGACGCTTATGGCGACGACATCAATATGGCGTGTAAAAGGCTGGCTCGGCAAGGTGGTGATCTATGCGGAGAACCCTGATAAAACCACAAACCCGAAATTCTACACCGACCGGGAACTGACCGAACAGGACGGTCAGCAGCTTACCGATGTGATCCGCTATGCCGTCAATTCCGAGAAAACGCAAGAAATGAGCAGCGAGGACGGCGCACCGCTCCACCGCTTCATGTCTGGCATCAACTGCTCTCCCGCCACCGCCCGTGACGAAATGCTGGCGGTGAAAAAGCGGTTCGGCAAAGAGGACGGCACGGTGGCCTATCACGGCTATCAGTCCTTTGCCCCCGGCGAGGTCACGCCCGAACTGGCGCACGAGATCGGCGTAAAGCTGGCGACCCGGCTCTGGGGCGACCGCTATCAGGTGATCGTCGCCACCCACCTTGACAAAGAAAATCATCTGCACAATCACTTTGTCGTCAACACAGTTTCCTTTACGGACGGCATCAAATATCACCGTACCCGCAAGGACTACCATGAGATGCAGACGGTTTCCGACGAGCTTTGCCGGGAATACGGGCTGTCGGTAATTGAGCAACCGCAGCAAGGCCGGGACAAGCAATACGGCGAATGGCGTGCCGAGCAGGAACAGCGCCCCACTTGGCGTGGGATGATCCGTGCGGACATTGACGAGGCGGTACGGCAGTCCATGACCGAGCGGCAGTTCTTTGACGCTTTGCGGAAAAAGGGCTATGCGATAAAGCTCGGCAAGGATATTTCGGTCAGGCCGCCGGGCAAGGAACGGTTCGTGCGCCTGATGCGCAATTTTGGTGAGGACTACTCTTTGGACAGCATTCGCAGGCGCATTTTATCCCAGAGCCGCCCCGAACGGAGAACGCCCGAACAGAAGCCGGAGATCCTGCGGGTCAGACTGATCGGCAATCTGAAAGCCGCCCGAAAACTGACCGGCTTTCGGGCGCTGTATCTTCACTACTGCTATCTGCTGGGCATTTTTCCGAAGAATCGTCCGCAGCAAAGCAAAAAGCGGCTGCACTTTCTTTTGCGGGAGGATCTGCTGAAACTGGACACCATCACCGCCGAAACAAGGCTGCTCGTGGGGCATCGGATTGATACCGCCGAGCAGCTTTTTTCCTACCGTGACGAGGTGAACGAAAAAATAACTGTTCTGGCCGAGAAGCGCAAGCAGCTCTACAAATTACAGCGGACGGCAGCGGTGAAGTCCGATCCCGAAAAGGCGGCGGAGGTCAAAGCGCAGATCACCGCACTTTCCAAGGAGCTTGCCGCACTGCGAAAGGAGGTGGTCTTATGTAACATCATTGCCGAGCGTTCCGGCGTGATCCAAGAGAAAATCAAGGCCGTCCGTGAGGACGAGCAAATCAAAGGAAAGGAGAAAACCGACCATGTACAATTCCGGTGACGCAGCGGAGCAGGTCGTGCGGATCAGCTTGGAGGGTACGGAAGTTGCCTTGAAGCTGACCGGCTCGGCGGCAAAGAATATTGCCGCCATGCTCTACGCTGTCTGGAAAAACCGAGATAAGAACAAAACCAAAGGCCACCAGCGGCTTTCTGCCATGCTCAAGAGCGGCAAGGAGCTGAAAGTGTTCACCGTCAGCGAGAAGCATCTGAAACAGTTTGCGACCGAAGCCAAGCGGTACGGCGTTGTCTACTGCGCCCTGCGGGGTAAAGAGCGCTCTGCCGACGGTATGGTAGACATTATGGTGCGTGCCGAGGACGCATCCAAGATCAACCGCATTGTGGAGCGGTTTAAGCTGGCGACGGTCGATACCGTTTCCATCAAGCGGGACATCGAGCAGTCCAAGGCAGACAAAGCCGCCCCGTCTGCGCCTGAGCAGGAGAAGCCCGACAAGGCGGCGGACGACCGCCTGCTGGATGATCTGCTGGGCGCACCCATTCAAAGGGAGGAACACGCATCCCCAAACCCTGCGGCGGCAAAGACGGAGAAATCCCATCCGTCCGCGCCTACCTCCGAGAAGCAAAGCAGAACCGCCGAGGGTACTGCTAAATCTCCCGAAGAACGCCCCTCTGTCCATGAGGAACTGCGGAAAATTCGGGAGAACAGGCAGAAAGAGGCGGCAGAACCGGGCGCTTCCGAACCCACCCCGGCAAAAGAGCCGAAAAAGCAGCCGGCCACCACCCACAAGCAACCATCCCGAAAGAAACCGAAGAAAGCAAAGGAGCGATAAGCCATGAGCAATTTTGACGATATTTTTGAATCCGCCCCGCAGACCGACGAATTTGACAAGGAGGCGTGGGCGGCAAATAAAAAGGCGGAGCGGGACGAGGTTTACGCTCTGGCCGATGCCACCGCCGAGGCAGTCTGCGCAGACAGCGGCAAGTTCCGTGATTATCTGGATGTACAGGCAGCTTTCCGCAGCTACTCTGCCACCAACGCCCTGTTGATCCTTGCAACGAAGCCGGATGCCCGCAGGCTGGGCGACAAAGATTTCTGGCGGGATCAGGGCGTGTATATCAAGCGGCAGGAGTTTGGCCGCCCCATCAAGATCGTCGAGTCCAACGGCGAGTACACCCGTGACGACGGCAGCATCGGCGTGTCCTACAACATCAAGCGGGTCTATGACATCTCGCAGACCACCGCCCGAACGAGAGCGCCGCAGGCGGCTTCCCATGATGCACGGGCGCTGCTGAACGCCCTGATCTACAAGCGCCCCGCATCGGTGCAGTCCGTGGATGAGCTGCCGAACGGCATAGATGCCGTGTATGACCGTGAGCAGAACGCCGTTTTTGTCCGCCGCGGGCTTTCGGCAAACGACCTGTTCTGCGGCCTGTCCAAGGCACTGGCGCAGGCGGAGCTTGCCCGGACCGGCGAGGAACACACCGAAGAAAATGCCGGTTTCAAGGCACAGTGCGTTTCCTATATTCTCGGCAAAGAGTTCGGCGTGGATGTGAGTGGCTACGCCTTTGAAACGCCTGCCGACTTTTTGCGTACCGATGACCCGCAGACGATCCGTGCTGAGCTGACCGACATCCGGGACACCGCCTATGATATTTCCGCAAGGATGATGCGGTCGCTGGAACAGAGCAAGGCGCCCCGTCAGAGTGAACAGGAGCGATGAGTATGGGAAAACACGAAAAACGGGTATTGACTCTTGACCGCTATGAACACGGCGTTGTGGTCAATGCCCTCAATGAGATGCGGAACGAACTGCTGGAGGAAGAACGCCCCACCGACATTGTAGATGAAGTTCTTTTGAAGGTAATTGACGCCCCCACAAAGAAGGTAAGGTGCCGAAACGATGAAGCGAGAGAATAACCCTCTTGTCCTCTGCCTGTTCGGTATTCTGCCCGTGGTGTGGCTGGGGCTGCTGATTGCCCCCGCCGCCCACGGCGGCCTGCTAGAGATCGTCGCCGGGTTTCCTGCGGTGGTGAATGACCCGTTTCACATTGAGCTTTGCGGGGACAGCCTGAAAACTGTCCTCGTTCTGCTTTGTGCCTACGGGCTTGCGGTGGGTGTTATTCTATCATCCCGCCGTAATTACCGCCGAGGCGAGGAACACGGTTCGGCAAAATGGGGCTCTGCTCGAACCGTCAACCGAAAATACCGGGCGGCTGCACCGGAGGACAACAAGATCTTCACGCAGAATGTACGGATGGGTCTGGACGGACGAAAGCACCGCCGCAACCTCAACACGGTCGTGGTCGGCGGCAGCGGCGCAGGCAAAACAAGGTTTTATGCGAAACCGAATCTGTGCCAAGCCAACACGAGCTTTACCGTGCTGGACCCGAAGGGCGAACTGCTGCGCAGTACGGGACACCTGCTGCGGCAAAAGGGCTATGAGGTGCGGGTGCTGGATCTTCTGAACATGGAGAAAAGCCACTGCTACAACCCGTTTGTGTACCTGCGGGACGACAACGATGTGCAGCGGCTTGTGACCAACCTGTTCAAAAGCACCACGCCGAAAGGCAGTCAGTCCAACGATCCCTTTTGGGACACGGCTGCATCTATGCTCCTGCTGGCTCTCATTTTCTATCTGAAATACGAAGCGCCGCCCGACGAGCAAAACTTCCCGATGGTCATGGAGATGCTGCGTGCGGCGGATGTGCGGGAGGACTGCGACGAATACACCTCGCCGCTGGACGAGCTGTTTGAACGGCTGGAAATGCGTGAACCCGACCATATCGCCGTGAAATATTATAAGGACTATCACTCCGGCAGCGCCAAAACGCTGAAATCCATTCAGATCACGCTGGCGGCAAGGCTCGAAAAATTCAATTTGTCCTCACTGGCGGCGCTGACCGCTACGGACGAGCTGGATCTGCCGTCCCTCGGAGAGAAGAAAGTAGCGCTCTTTGCTCTGATACCCGACAATGACACCAGCTTCAACTTTTTAGTCAGCATCCTGTACACCCAGCTTTTTCAGCAGCTATTCTATCTGGCCGACCACAAATACGGCGGCAGTCTGCCCGTTCCCGTTCACTTCTTGATGGACGAATTCAGCAATGTCAGCTTACCGGAGGACTTCTCCAAGATCCTTGCGGTCATGCGTTCCCGCAATGTGTTCGTGTCGATCATTCTGCAAAATGTAGCGGCACTCAAAGCGCTGTTTGAAAAGGAATGGGAGTCGATACTCGGCAACTGCGACGAGTTTCTTTATCTCGGCGGCAACGAAACATCGACCCACAAGCTGATCTCGGAATCCTATCTCGGCAAATCCACCATCGACACCAACACCTACGGCAAATCATCCGGGCGCAACGGCAATTACAGCACGAACTATCAGTTCAGCGGCAGAGAACTTCTGACGCCGGACGAGGTGCGTATGCTGGACAACCGTTACGCCCTTTTATTTATCCGTGGTGAGCGCCCGGTGATGGACGAAAAATACGACATTCTGAAACACCCGAACATTGCGCTGACCGAGGACGGCGGCGCAGCGTCCTATGAACACGGCGGGACGGAAAATGCCGTTGCAACGCTCTCGTTTGCAGGCGCTGCCGCCGAAACGCTGTCTGAACTTAGTGAACCCATACCCGATTATGAGCTTCTTTCCGACGAGGATATAGAGGCTCTTTTTTAATTCAATTCAAGGAGGATGAACCCATGAAGAACACCAAAAAGACCGCAAAGAAGCTGCCTGTGCCCGGCAAGGTCAGAAAAGGCTTCCGTTTCTACTGCGCCGCTGTGCTGTCGGTCGCCCTTGTGCTCGGCTGCTCCGTGACGGCCTTTGCCGCCAATGACCCGATTGCCGTCGTGAACAACCTGAGCGATTTTATTTTTGGTCTAATCCGTGCGGTCGGACTGATCCTGCTCGGCTGGGGCATCGTGCAGGTGGGACTTTCGTTCCAGTCCCACGATCCCAGCCAGCGCAGCAACGGCTTTCTCACCCTTGCGGGCGGTATCGTCATCACCTTTGCCAAAGAGATCCTCAACCTGATCACGGGCTGAAAGGAGGCCGCAGATGGAAAAGTGTCAGTGTTATATCCACTCCCTGAAACAGGGAGAAACCCATGTGCTCGGTGAGGCAACGATCCTCAAACGCATCGGGGACAACGACTACCTTGCCGAATACAACGGCGTGAAATGCCACGCCATATTCAACCCCTTTGCCGGGCGCTACTTTGTGGATGATGTGTACGGCGTGATCCGCAGTTCGCCCGACCGGGACAGCAGATAAAATGATAAGACACACGGGGCAGGTCGCTTCGGCCTGCCCATATTTGCCGGAAAGGAGGAAGCTGTGAAAAAATACAGCATTATTTACGCCGATCCGCCTTGGCGGTACAAGGTCTATTCTAAAAAAGGGCTTGGACGCTCTGCCGAATCCCACTACCCGACAATGGAACTGAAAGATATACAGGCGCTGCCGGTCGGCACGCTTGCCGCTGATGACTGCGTACTGTTTCTATGGACAACGATCCCGCTGCTGCATGACTGCTTTTCGGTCATGCGTGCATGGGGCTTTTCGTATAAGACGGTGGCGTTTGTGTGGATCAAGCAGAACCGTAAGTCCGACAGCCTGTTTTGGGGTATGGGACACTGGACGAGAGCCAATGCGGAGTTTTGTATGCTTGCCACCAAAGGACACCCGAAACGCCGCTCGGCCGGGGTGCATCAAGTCATTCTCTCCCACATCGAGGAACACAGCAAGAAGCCGGAAGAAGCGAGGCGGCGTATTGTTGAGCTGATGGGCGATCTGCCCCGCATTGAGCTGTTCGCCCGTCAAAAAGCAGACGGCTGGGATGCTTGGGGCAACGAGGTCGCCTGCGATATTGCGCTGACGGGAGGTGAGCCGAATGTCGGATAACTGGGTCGTGCAGAATTTGGAGAATGCGCTTGAAACATGGAATGAAAAGCTGGCGGAGATCTGGCAGCTCATCACGCAATCACCGGAGCAGTTCAAAGGCGGCACGATCTGGAATGTGATCGTCGGCATCCACGGTGCGGTGCAGGCTATCGGCCTTGCGCTGCTCGTTTTGTTCTTTGTGGTGGGCGTGATGAAGACCTGCGGCAGCTTTGCGGAGCTGAAGCGGCCTGAGCACGCCCTGAAAGTGTTTATCCGCTTCGTCCTCGCCAAAGCCGCCGTCACATACGGCTTGGAGCTGATGATCGCCCTGTTCAACATTGTGCAGGGGCTGATCTCCACCATCATGAACGCCGCAGGCTTTGGGGCAGCGCAGGAAACCGTGCTGCCTACCGAAATCGTGACCGCCGTAGAGGACTGCGGCTTTTTTGAAAGCATCCCATTGTGGGCAGTGACCTTGATCGGCGGGCTGTTCATTACGGTCTTATCGTTTATCATGATCATGACCGTGTACGGCAGATTTTTCAAGCTCTATCTCTACACGGCCATTGCACCAGTCCCGCTTTCTGCCTTTGCGGGCGAGCCGTCGCAGAACATTGGCAAGAGCTTCATCAAGAGTTATGCCGCCGTCTGCTTGGAGGGGGCGATTATCGTTCTGGCGTGCATCATCTTCTCCCTGTTTGCATCCAGCCCGCCCATCGTCGATCCCGATGCGGCGGCGGTGACACAGGTGTGGTCGTATGTGGGCGAGTTGGTTTTCAATATGCTGGTGCTCGTCGGCGCAGTCAAAATGGCCGACCGTGTTGTGCGTGAAATGATGGGACTGTAAAGGAGGAAGAAATTTGGAAGTGAAAATCAATCGGGAGATCCGCAACTATACGGAATCCATGTTTTTCGGGCTGTCCATGCGGCAGTTCGTTTTTTCTGCCTTGGCGATTCTCGTCGCCGTGGGGCTGTATTTTCTGCTGAAACCCCACTTCGGGACGGAAACCGTCAGTTGGATGTGTATTCTCGGTGCCGCACCCTTTGCGGCGCTGGGCTTTATCACTTACCACGGCATGACCGCCGAGCAATTTCTCTGGGCGTGGCTGCGCTCGGAGCTGTTAGAACCGAAAGAGCTTCGCTTTGAGGCCTCGAACCTCTACTATGAAGCGCTGAAAGACAAATTGGAGGGAGGAAAATCATGATCAAAACGCTGAAAAACCTGCTGAAACAGGACAAAGAGCGGTACACCGTGCCCCGCAAGGTGCAGGATGTGATCCCTGTCCGCCGCATCTGGAAGGACGGCATTTTTCAGGTGGGCAGCCGCTTTTCCAAGACCTATCAGTTTACCGACATCAATTACCTTGTGGCAAGCCGTGAGGACAAGGAGCAGATGTTCCTTGCCTATTCGGAACTGCTGAACAGTCTGGATTCCGGGGCGACGACGAAGATCACCATCAACAACCGTAGGCTTAACCGGGCAAATTTTGAGCAGTCGATTTTGATGCCCATGCGGGGCGATGTTTGTGATGTGTACCGCCGGGAATACAATCAAATGCTGCTGGACAAGGCTACCGGCGCCAACGGCATCATTCAGGAAAAATATATCACGGTGTCGGTCTGCAAGAAGGACATTGAAGAAGCCCGCGCCTACTTTGCCCGGATCGGCGCTGACCTGATCGCCCATTTCGCCGCCCTCGGCTCTAAGTGTACCGAACTGGACGCCGCCGAAAAGCTGCGGGTGCTCCACGACTTCTACCGTCAGGGCGAGGAAGCGGCGTTTCTCTTCGACCCGCAGGATATGATGCGCAAGGGACACGATTTCAAAGACTATATCTGCCCCGACTCAATGGAGAAAAGCAGCGACTGCCTGAAGCTGGGCGAGAAATACTGCCGTGTCTTGTTTCTGAAAGACTACGCTTCGTATATCAAAGACAGCATGGTTACGGAGCTGACCGATTTCAACCGGAATATGATGCTGTCGATCGATGTTGTGCCGATCCCCACCGACGAGGCCGTGCGGGAGGTGGAAAACCGTCTGCTCGGCATCGAAACCAACATCACCAACTGGCAGCGCAGGCAGAACGCCAACAACAATTTTTCCGCCGTTGTGCCTTATGATATGGAGCTCCAGCGCAAAGAGAGCAAGGAGTTTTTGGATGACCTGACTACGAGGGATCAGCGGATGATGCTGGCGGTCATTACGATGGTCATTACCGCCGACGACAAAAAGCAGCTCGACAGCGATACTGAAACGCTGCTTGCCGTGGCACGAAAGCATATGTGCCAGCTTGCCGTGCTGAAATTCCAACAGTTCGATGGGCTGAACACTGTCCTTCCCATCGGCACACGGAGAATCAATGCGTTTCGCACCCTCACCACCGAGAGCCTTGCGGTATTCATGCCCTTTAAGGTGCAGGAAGTGCAGGACAAGGGCGGCATTTACTTCGGAGAGAACGCCATCTCCCACAACCTGATCATGTGCAACAAGGCAAATCTTCTGAACCAGTCGGCGTTCCTGTTGGGCGTGCCCGGTTCGGGTAAATCGTTCAGCGCCAAGGAACTGATTGCTTTCCTTATTCTCAACACCGCCGATGATGTGTTGGTCTGCGATCCGGAAAACGAATTTGGTGCGCTGGCGGCGGCTTTGGGCAAGGAAACGGCGACCGTCATCCATATGGCGGCAGGCGGCAAAGATCGCTTGAACGCCATGTATATGGTGGACGGCTACGGCGAGAACAACCCCATCGTGGAGAAATCGCAGTTCATCATGTCTCTCGTGGAGCAGATCGACAAGGCCGGTGTCGGCCCGCAGCAGAAATCCATCATCGACCGCTGCACGGCGCTGGTATATCAGGATGCCGAGCGGACGGGCAAGCCCGCTACGCTCTGTGACCTGCGAAACAAGCTGCTGGAACAGCCCGAAGAAAAGGCAAAGGAGATCGCCTTGTCGCTGGAACTGTTCACCACCGGCTCACTGGATATTTTCGGCCACGAAAGCACCGTTGACCTCGACAAGCGCATCGTCGTATTCGATATTCACGGTCTTGGCGAGCAGTTGAAGCCGACGGGACTACTGGTGATCACCGACACCATCCTCAACCGTGTCACCCTCAACTGGAAGAAGGGCAAGCGCACCCACATCTTTATCGACGAATTTCATGTCGTGTTCGAGAACGAGCAGAGCGGCATTTTCTTCAATTCCGCATGGCGGCAGTTCCGTAAGCGCAACGGTTATCCCACCGCCATCACGCAGAATGTGGAATACCTGCTGGATTCCGTGCAGGCAAGCACGATGCTCTCCAACTCCGAGTTCGTGGTCATGCTCAATCAGGCGTTCTCCGACCGTGCCAAGCTCTCGAAGCTCCTGAACATCTCCGACGAGCAGATGAGCTATGTCACCAACGCCGACGCTGGCTGCGGACTGATCAAGTACGGATCGGCGCTGGTGCCGTTTATCAACCGTTTTCCGAAAGATACCGAGCTTTACCGCTTGATGACGACGCGCCCCGGCGAGGGTGTGTTCGGCAGCGGAAACGCATCTTAATAGGAGGTCATATATGAAAAGCAAATATCTGATGATCGGGGCGGCCGTATGTGCCGTCCTTTTCCTTTTCTCCGGCATCATGCTCTGTCGGCAGTATGCAGACGAAAAGCAGAGCGCCGAAGCCTTTGAGCAGGTCGCCGCACTGGTGGAAACCGAACCGGCTCCAACCGACACGCCGCAGGAAACCGAGCCGCTGCCGGAACTGATGGCATTTGAAAAGTACCGGGCAGTACAGGAGCAGAACAGTGACTTTGTGGGCTGGCTCTCCATCCCCGGCACGAACATCGACTATCCCGTGATGCAGACCGTGGACGAGCCGAATTACTATCTGAAACGGGGCTTTGACAAGCAGTACAGCGATTACGGTGTGCCCTATGTGCAGGAAAACTGCGACCTTGCGCTGTCCGACAACTGCGTGATCTACGGCCATCACATGAACAACGGCACGATGTTTGCCGATCTCTGCGAGTATGAAAGCGAGGACTTTTATCAGGAGCACAAAATCATCCGCTTTGATACGCTGTCCGGCTTTGGCGAATATGAGATCGTGGCGGTGTTCAAGACGGTAGCCTATTCCGAGCAGGGCTTCAAGTATTACCATTTCACCCGCGCAGAGTCGGCGGAGGACTTTGATGCTTATATCGCCCAATGCAAGGCGCTTTCTCTCTACGACACCGGCATAACGGCGGAATACGGCGACAGGCTGATCACGCTCTCCACCTGCGAATACAGCCGCAAAAACGGGCGCATGGTCGTTGTTGCTAAGCGGATCGCCGCATCCTCTGCGGAGGTGGGCAGAGATGAAGCCTGAAAAATATGTGGTGTCGCTTTCGGGCGGCAAGGATTCTACGGCGATGCTCCTGCGCCTGCTGGAAGAAAAACGCCCCGTTGACCTGATCCTCTTTTGCGATACGGGGTTGGAATTTCCGCAGATGTACGAGCATCTTGCCCGATTGGAGGCGTATATCGGCAGACCGATTACCCGGCTGAAAGCGGAGCACGATTTTGAATACTACTTCCTGCACTACACGCCGAAACGAAAAAATCCCGCCTTGGAGCAGTACAGCGGCATGAGCTGGGCAGGCCCGCGCAACCGCTGGTGTACGGGCATCCTCAAAACCCGTGTGGTGGACGCCTATCTGAAAGAACTGAGGAAGAGTTACACGGTCATTGAATATGTCGGTATTGCCGCCGACGAGCCGAAGCGCCTCAAGGACAAGACCTATCCGCTTGCAGAATGGGGTATGACCGAAAAGGACTGTCTGAACTACTGCTATGAACGGGGCTTTGATTGGGGCGGCCTGTATGAGATCTTCCACCGGGTTTCCTGCTGGTGCTGTCCTCTGCAAAGTCTGGACGAACTGCGAAAGCTGCACCGGCGTTTCCCCGACCTCTGGCAGCAGCTCGAAACTTGGGACGATGCCACTTGGCGTACTTTTATCAAGGGGTATTCCGCCCGTGATCTCGCCGTCCGTTTTGACTTTGAGGAACGGTGGCAAAAAGCCGGTGGGAATCTCCGCAGTCGTGCGTTTTATGCGGCGATGCGGGAAGAAATTCAACGGCGCAGAACGGAGGTGAAGCCATGCCTGACATCAAGACGAGAGATGTTGTCAAGGGAACGGTAAAGGCGATCGACAAATCGGCGGTAGCCGCCGAGCGCATGAAAGATGCCTATGTCCGCACCAAAGACAAGGCGGAGCACACCGTTTTTGCGGCGGAATCCTCTCCCGAAGAATACGCCGCCGACCGCACTTTGACCGTGACGGAAACGGCAGTTCACGAAGTTGCCCACGGGCTGGATAAGGCCGGCCGCAAGGGTGTAAAAACCACCAAGGAGAATATCTCCAAGGCAAGGGATTATTTTCAGCGAAGAAAGACCGACTTGCCGAAGAAACAGGCACAGGACACCATGCGGCGGGTGCGCCACTCTGCCGATACCACGCAAAAGACGATCAAAACGGTAGACCGCAGCGGCAAGACCATCAAGCAGACGGCAAAATCTACGGGAAAGGCGACGGTCAAGACCACGCAGAAAACCATCAAGACTGCCGAGCAGACCGCCCGGACGACCATAAAAACGACGCAGGCTGCGGCAAAAACGGCACAGAAAACTGCGCAGGCCACGGCAAAAGCCGCCAAAACTGCGGCGCAGACCGCCCGTGCGGCAGCAAAAGCGACTGCGGCAGGCATCAAGGCGGCGGTCAAGGCTGCCGCTGCCGCCGTCAAAGCCATCATTGCCGGAACAAAGGCGCTGATCGCCGCCATCGCTGCGGGCGGGTGGATCGCCGTTGTCGTAATTATCGTTATCTGTCTGATCGGGCTGATCGTCGGCTCCTGCTTCGGCATCTTCTTCTCCGGCGAGGACAGCGGCACGGGACAGACCATGCGGCAGGCCGTGCAGGAGATCAACGCCGACTATCAATCGCAGATTGACACCACAAGGGCAAACATCACCTACGACGAGCTGGAAATGTCCGGCTCCCGTGCCGTCTGGCCGGAGGTTTTGGCTGTTTATGCGGT
>ERZ834769.136-NODE-136-length-78670-cov-27.154805_pt1 | contig 78670 bp, 70 predicted proteins | sample MGYA00519690_ERZ834769 | MGnify/ENA primary metagenome ERZ834769 (study PRJEB31850, sample SAMEA3708760) | human gut metagenome | biome: human gut; feature: human-associated habitat; material: faeces | place: China | collected 2014 ... | reverse complement strand
AGTTGGAGGCAAGAGCGTTAGAACGCAGTACAGGCAAGGTTTCCACCGATTCCATTCTCTTTACAACATTTCTGCTCGACTGGTTGGAAATGATAAAAAAGAATGTGGAGGAAACGACCTACGGTGCGTATTCTATGGGAATCAAGAGCAAAATTATCCCATACTTTGAGGAACACCACCCCGGTCTGCTCTTACGGGAGATAAAGCCAAAGCACATTCAGGACTATTACACCTATGAACTGACGGTGCGGGGCGTTTCCGCAAACACGGTCATACACCGCCACGCAAATATCCGAAAGGCGTTGCAGCACGCTTTCAAACTTGGTTTGATTGACACGAACCCGGCGGATCGCATTGAACGGCCGAAAAAGGAAAAGTTTGTCGGCAGCGCCTATGAGGAAGATGAGCTAAACCGTCTTTTTGAGGTGGTAAAGGGCGACCCCATAGAGCTTGGCGTGATTCTCGGCGCGTTTTACGGACTGCGCCGCAGCGAGGCCGTAGGCTTGAAATGGGATGCGATTGACTTCAAGAAGAAAACGATCACCATACGGCACACAGTAACGCAGGCGACTATCGACGGCAAGAGCAAAATTATCCAAAAGGATCGTACAAAGACAAAGGCCAGCTATCGCAGCCTGCCACTTGTACCGCCATTTGAGGAACTGTTGTACCGCCTGAAAGCGGAGCAGGAGCTAAACCGAAAGCTGTGCGGCAGGTCGTATTGTCGGCAATACACCGATTATATCTATGTCAACGAGATCGGAGAGCTTGTAAAACCCGGCTATATCACCCAGCATTTCCCGCTGGTGCTTGAAAAGAATGGTATGCGGAAAATTCGCTTTCACGATCTCCGGCATAGCTGCGCAAGTCTGTTGTATGCAAACGGTGTCAGCCTGAAAGAGATTCAAGAATGGTTAGGACACAGCGACATTTCGACCACATCAAACATTTATACGCACCTGAATTTCAGTTCAAAGGTTGCGTCTGCCAATGCGATTTTGGGTGTATATCCCTCCAAATAACGCTCATGTCCCTCCAATGTCCCTCCTAAAAATGAGCCATAAAACAGTGCATTTGCTGTTGCTGGAGGGGCGTTACATAACGGAGCAGAGCATAAAGAAAAGCCCGCAAACCCTGATAAATCAAGGGTTTACGAGCTGTTAAGGTCTGGTGCCGGTGGTGGGACTCGAACCCACACACCCTTGCGGATAACAGATTTTGAGTCTGTCTCGTCTGCCAATTCCGACACACCGGCATTTATATTTTTAAGTCGTCTCCCGATGTCCTGTCCGAGAAATCGGAGGGACATCGTGGAGGGACATTAAAAGCAAGTTACATATTCAGTTTTCAAAAAACCTTGCAAAATCAAGGGTTTACACCAAGGTGGTATGAAACGGCGAAGTAGATTTTGAGTCCCGTACGTCTGCCAATTCCGTCATTCCGGCATATGAACGGACTTATTTTACCATATCTTTTTTCAAAATGCAAGAGTTTTTGTCTCAAAAATAATTTTGTTTGCAAAATTCTCTATTCAAAATAATAACATTTTGTAAATTTCCGCACTATTTCCTATTGCCACTTGCATTTTTCCTGCACTTGTGATATCATATATGATGTGATTGTATGCACTCTCATAATTACGGAGAAAAAAGCAATGGAATACAGCAGAAAAGTCGCCGTATCTGCGGCAGATGAATACGATACAGCAAAAATAAAGGAAATCCTCGCATCCCATTTTGCGGTGCTCGGCATAAATATAGCCGGCATGCGCGGCAAAAGAGTTGTTATAAAGCCTAACCTCGTTATGAAAAAACCGCCCGAAACAGCGGCTACCACCCACCCTTCCGTAATCCGCGCGCTTCTTCTTCTCCTGAATGAAGCAGGTATAGAGCCTACCGTGGCGGAAAGCCCCGGCGGCGTCTATTCGGCACAACGCATGGACGGATTTTACCGTGTCTGCGGAATGTACGATGCCGCAAAGGATCTGCGCGTATGCTTCAATACAGATATTTCCGCGCAGACGCTCAATTTCCCCGAGGGGAAATCCGTAAAAAGCTTTAATATCATCTCTCCCATAGCAGATGCCGATGTTATTTTCGATGTCTGCAAGCTGAAAACCCATTCGCTCACGGCGATGAGCGGTGCAGTAAAAAATCTATTCGGTACCATCCCCGGCATAGAAAAATTTGAAATGCATGCGGCTCATCCCGAATATGATGATTTCGAATCCATGATATGCGACCTCTGCGATATGCATTGCCGCAGATGTGAGGTCATAGCGATAACCGATGCGATAATAGGCATGGAGGGCGACGGACCTACAGGCGGAAATCCGAAAAAGATGGGCTGTATCCTCACAAGCCGCAGTCCTTTTGCCTCGGATCTCGCCGCAGAAAAAATACTCGGCTTTTCCGGCGTCGGCACGGTTATTCAGTCGCAGAAGCGCGGCTGCATACCGAAAAGTGCCGACCTGCTCGAATATCCGCTCCTGCGCCCCGAGGATGTCGCCATCGGCGATATCGTTCCCGCCACAAGCAAGGGAAACTCATCAATGTCTGCGCTGAAGCTCTTCTCGGGCGGCATTTTCGGCAGGATACTTTCGCCGCGCCCCGAGATAGATACGGCAAAATGCCGCGGTTGCGGCGAATGTAAAAATTCCTGTCCGCAGCATACTATATTCATGGTGCAGGCAGGCGGCAAAACCGTCGCGCATATTGAGCGCGAAAAATGCATACGATGCTACTGCTGTCAGGAGCTTTGCCCCTTCACGGCAATCAGGACAAAACGAAATATTATCTTGAGGGCTGTCTCAAAATTCAGATAAAGCCTTTTTTCGGAGTATAATATATGAAAAAAACCATCAGAATACCCGCTAAGATAAATCTGTACCTCGATGTCACCGACAAAATGCCGAGCGGTTATCACGAGCTGGAAACCGTCATGCAATCTATAGATATATTTGATATAGTCACCCTGCGTGCCGTGAAAGGAAGCGGTAGAATTTCCGTTTTCGCAAAGGAAGGCAAACAGAGAGCGGATTTTGCTCTCCCTCAGCCGAGAAACACGGCATACCGTGCGGCAGAGCTTTTTGCCGCGACATATCCCGATGCACTCTCAAAAGACGGCGTGCGTGTGGCGGATTGCGATTTTGAAATAGAACTGATCAAAAATATTCCCTCCGAAGCCGGACTTGGCGGCGCAAGTGCCGATGCGGCGGCTGTTCTAACTATTCTCTCTGATATGTTTGATGCGGGAACAGATGAAAATGAGCTTATCGCGCTCGGAGCGAAAATCGGCGCGGATGTTCCCTTCTGCATCAGGCGCGGCACTGTATTGGCACGCGGCATAGGAGAAAAGATGACTGATACCCTGCAAAATCCTACCCTGCATCTGCTCATAGCGAAGCCCTACGGAGAGAATATTTCCACCCCGCTCGCTTTTGCCGAGATAGATGCGCGCGGGCTCTGCAGAAAGAGCGGTGATATCAATGCCTTTGTCTCATCTATGGAGCGCGGGGATTTCAAAGCTGCGGCAAAGCTCAGTCTGAATAAATTCGAATCCACACTGCCTGCCGCAAGCAAGGTTTTCGCCATAAAGGAAGCCATGCTCTCGTGCGGTGCGCATATGGCTCAGATGAGCGGAAGCGGCTCTGCCGTTTTCGGAATATTTGCAGACACGGCGTCTTTTCGCCGCGCGGAAGAAGCCGTAAAAAAAATGGCACAGGTATACCCGTGCCATACGCTTGCAAGAGACGCAAGTCTCGACTATGAAGAAATCTGTTTATAATACGCCGATACAGATGAAAAGAAGCGAAAGCGCAAAGCCTGAGGCAAGTGCGCCGAGCAGGAAGCATACAGCTCCCCCGAGGGGGGCTTTTTTCTTTGCACGGATGTCGCACCCGCTTATCAGCATATTTGCCTCACGGACAATATCCGTCTCCGTCGCCTCCTCACGAGCCTCTTTTTTGAGTATCAGAAAAGCCTCCTCAATAAGCTGATTTTCAAGATTTTTTACTACGACGATATTTTTTGTATATCCCTTCAGAATCATAATCCTCTCCCCGTGCCGCACGATTTTTATTTATTTTAGGACGGAAAAGGAACGGCTTATTCGCCGGAATACGATTTTTGCGGAATTTATTTTTCTTTTATTATCTTTTTTATCTCGTCAAGACTGTCGGCAAAATATATGCCGGAGAGCTTTTCCTCGGAGGAAAGCCCCGTTTCCTTCATCTTTTCAAGCAGAGTGCGGAGCCCCTCGTAGTAGCCGCCGAGATTATAAAGTATGCATGGTGCATCGAGCCAGCGCAGCGACACGAGCGACATCACCTCGGAAATCTCCTCGAGCGTTCCGGTGCCGCCCGGGAAAGCGATGAAGGCATCGCCCAGCTCTATCATTCCGGTTTTGCGCTCGGTCATGTTTTTCGTCACTATCAGCTCGGAAATCTCATCGTAAACATAGCCCGCATCCACAAAAATCTGCGGCTCTATACCGATAACCCTTCCTCCCTTTTTGAGCGCACTCTCGGCAAGCACACCCATAAGCCCGCTCTTTGAGCCTCCGTAAATGAGCGTGTCTCCGCTCTCGGCTATCCATGAACCGAGCTCTGCCGCCGCTCCTGCAAGAGCAGGCATATTTCCGTCGCTTGAAGCGAGATATACAGTTATATTCATTGAAAATTCTCCTTATTTATACAGGTGTATAAGAATGCATCAGAGCTGCCCTGCCGTCAAAATATTTCTCCAGCCGATATGCGGATGGTAATTTCCGACCTTGTCGGGAGAATACGGCAGCGGTTCTGTCTCCAGCTCTTCTATCCTGTCTGTCTTTCCTTCGGCATAGTCATCGAGGCGCATTTTTACGGAGCGCATACGCTCGGTAAGCCCGCCGAGACGAATCTCCTGCGCGATGAAGCCGAACGTCTTGTTTTCATGGTACCACTGGCGGCGGTATGCCGAGATGAATTTTTCAAGATAATCGATTATCTTCGGTATATCATCATCTGCCGCCTTTTTCAGAGCCGCCTTGTCGCCCGCCTTGTATGCCTCGCGCAGGCGAAGCCCGAGGTCGCTCTTGAGAGAAAGCACGGAGCAAAGCCAACCGAGCGTTTCGTAAGCATAGCCGAATCTCGGATTTTCTTTCAGTGAGAAAAGTTTCTCGGCACGCTTTGCATATTCCGTCGATACCGTTTCGCGCACGAGATGAAGATCCATGAAGCGCTCCAGCGGGTCATTATAGAGCAACGTCTTGCAGGCAGAAGCAGGGAGTTTTACCTTGTCAACGGTACATTCGGGAAGCGAATCCGGCAGGTCAAAGGCAAGCAGATCGTCAAAAGAGGTATTGAAGCAGTCGCGCGAGCGCCTGTCAAGCCACTTTTCATCCGACTGACCGTGATAGCATCTCTCGGCAAAATAAAGCAGGGTTGCCGTTGCGGAAACCTGCGAAGCCTCTCCGCCGTTATCTCCCCAGCCCGTGACAAGTATCTCGTTTATTCCGTATTCCTCGCAGATATCAAGCTGAAGCTTGCTTGACTTTAGCGAAAAGGCATTGTGCGCGCCGAAGCCCGACCATTTCCAAGCCCCTCCCGCGAATATCGTCTTGTTCGGGAAATCGTTATGGCAATCGAGCATGTGGCTGAAAAGCGCTCTGTCCCTGCTGTAGTAATCCCAGTAGGCAAGCTCTACATCGGCAGGCACCTTTTCTATGACCTCATGCGGCACCCTTCCCTCTCTTATTCTGTAGGAGCCGTCAAAAGCCATGCGGAAGAACATATCGCTCCATATCATCGGCTTCATGCCGTATTTACGGCAGATATCGTTTACTCTCGTGAGATGCTCGAGCATCATATCGGAGGGCTTGCGATGACCGTAACGCTTGACGGATTCTCCCTTGCCGACAGTACTCGCCTCGTCCATGCCGAGGTTTATCCTTCTCGAGCGGAAGCATTCTGAGCAATGCTTTATCGCAGCCTCCGCGAATTTATATGTACGCTCGTCGCCGATGAGCAGTACATCGGGCGACTCCTTGTAGCCTTCGAAATCAGGCCAGCGCAGAGCCGTCGCGAGATGGGCGAGCGTCTGTATGCACGGAATAAGTTCAAGTCCGAGAGAATATGCGTAGTCATCCAGCTCGCGAAGCTCGGCTTCCGTATATCTGCCGCGCATATATCCGAAATACGGATATTCGGTAAGCTCGTATGTATCCTCCATATACAGCATCAAGGAAGTAAATCCCATGCCGGCAAGATTCCGCATCATCCGCTTGGCAAATGAAACATCAGGGACAGCATTGCGTGAGCAGTCCGCCATATAGGAGAGCAGCGGATATCTTCCCTTTTCGCATATCGGCTCACCGTTTTCGGCAAAATCGGAAAGATAGCTCAGCGCGCGGAAAAGCTCACAGCGGCGACTGTAGGTTATCCTTATGTCGTCCGCCGTACCTTCAACGCGAAGACAGTCGCCCTCTGAAGCGGTAACCTTTGCGGTTGCCGAGTCCGAAATGCAGATGCCGATATCGGCGCAGTATTCGGAAACGGGAGATATAAGCTCCTCGGGCAGAACGGTGAATTTCACTTTCATCATGATAGCCCCCAAATTTTTATTTATTTTTAAATTTCGCTCATATTCATGAAGCCCTTGCCGTATATTTCATGTGTGTTATTCACGATGATGAAGGCATTCGGGTCGACTTTTTTCGCATATGCGCTGACCTTTGCCGCCTGATAGGGCGAAAGTGCCGTCAGTATCACACTGCGGCTGTCATCGGTGAAAACACCGTTTCCTCTCCATTCCGTAGCACCGCGGTGAACATTATCCGTGATAAATTTCGATATTTCATCAGCATGAGTTGTCACTATCATCAGGCTCTTTTTCTTGTTCATCGCGTCGATGACCGTCTGCACTCCGAACGATTTGAGAAGAAGACCCAAGAGCGAATAAAATCCTGTTTTTATATCGAAAACGGCAAACGATGCAAGCACTATCAGCAGATCGGCGCCGAGCAGAGCCGCGCTGATATCGCTCTTGAAATATTTGCGTATGATAAGCGCCACGATATCAGTGCCGCCGGTGCTTCCTCCCTTTTTAAAAACTATCGCCGCTCCCGCAGAGCCGAGGAAAAAGCTGAAGAAAAGCTCGAGCATCCTGTCATCGGTAAAAGGCGTGTTCATAGGCGCGATAATGCCGAGCAACTGCACGACCCCCGCATAAATGAGTGTGCAGTATATTGTTTTTATTCCGAGCGACTTGCCGAGGAATAAAAAACCGAAAATAAGCGAACCTATATTAAGTAAGGAAATAACGGTAGATGTATCAATCCCCTGTATAAGCTTGCCGAGGAGCATACCGAGACCGCTGAATCCGCCTGTGGAGAAATTATTCGGAATCTTGAAAAAATGAACTCCGAGAGCGGTAAGTATTGAGCCGAGAGCAAGAATTACATAATCAAGGGCGACTTTTTTCTTATTCATAATAACCTCTGAAAGCTTTTCTCCGTTAGCATCGGATATATGATTTACTTTTTTGTCAATTTTAACATAAAAAAGAGGAAAAGTAAATAGAATAGTCCTTTTTCTTCCGAAAGTTTTTTGCGCGGGAGGCTTTTGCCTTATGTCGAAGAAAGCAATTTCCTTTTACGGCAAAATTTATTTGCGAATAAATTGTAAACAAATAAAATTTTTCGCCTTTCTCTCTTGATTATTGCGCGGCAATATGATATAATTATGATGCGATTTAATATCGCGTGTACGGCACAGTATCCTAGTTGAAGCACGTTTTGCCGAAGACGGGCCTAAAAATCCGTTAAAGGGCACATCGATGAAACTCCTTGTTGCTGCTTTTTACGCCCAGTTTAGGGTGGCTGCTGGGAGGTTAGGACTGTGGGCGGACCGTAATGGCATACGGAGCCCGACCCACTTTCCGTGGAGGCTTCCCTTCGTGGTTAAAATGCCGATTTGTATTCGCGTTGAGACTACGGCCGGAAGATTAAACCTATTACGCGGTGCAGGTTTTAAAAGACGCTGTGGATAGAGTAGCCTGCCTTGAGTGATTATGGCGGATAGTTGGAATTAACCCCCTTTTTCCTTGGCCGAGGAAACTGGGTCATTGCCGCTTGAAACCATCGTTGCAAAAGAGACTAGGCGGACGGTAACTTCATTAAGGAAAACTTCTAGGCTGTTTTATATAGGTGTAAAAAGGATTGCAGTGCGGACTAAACGGCAATCAAGTCGCGGACGCGGAGACGCGCCGACCTTCGCTTTAAAGGGAAACCGCTCTCATCGGTAACGAAGAGTAGCGTCGGGGGAAAGCCTACTTGACCTATGCCGCAAGGTTTACTTTTTACACCGCCGAACTCTTTCTTTTTTTATTATCTCATTTATTTCAATTGTAATTCATTTTTTTAAAGGAGCATTTCTTTGGAAAACGATATCCCTCGAAGTAAGGACTCGAAGCCGAGTCCGAAAAAAGCAAAAAAATCATTCTGGAAGCTGGTAAACTGGAAATGGTCGGTAACGGCTTTTCTCTCCAGTCTTTCTATATCAATGGTTCTCTCCCTTCTCTCGTCGGAAGGGCTTAATTATCTCAATGTATTCTGTTCATGCCTCGTGCTTGTCTTTTTCATAGCACTCGGCGTGATATTTGATATTATAGGGCTTTCCGTGGCGACTGCCGACCCCAAGCCTTTCCTTGCCATGGCGGCAAGAAAGGTGCGCGCAGGCAAGATGGCTGTCAGGCTGATAAAGAATGCGGACAGGGTTTCCAGCTTCTGCAACGATGTCATAGGCGATATATGCGGCGTCGTTTCGGGTTCTACGGCGGCGGCTGTCGCGATAAAGATGGCGACAAGCGAAAACGGCGGTTTCTGGCTCGGCGTTGTCATGGGCGGTCTTGTTTCGGCTTTCACTGTCGGCTCCAAGGCTGTCGGCAAGGCGGCAGGACTCAATTTCAGCAATGAAATTGTAATGGCTGTGGCAAAAATTCTCTCTGTCTTCAGCAAAAACGAAAAAAAAGCAAAATACACAAAAAAACCATCAAAAAACAGCGAGGAATAAGCTATGCGGGCTGATGTTTTTCTTTTCACCCACGGCTTTGCGGAAAGCAGAAGCCAAGCCGCTGTCCTTATAGGAAACGGCGTTTACATTTCGGGAAAGAAAATACCGAAGCCCTCTTTTATTATCCCCGATGACACACCGGCTCATGCGGTAAATATAGAAAAGAAATTGCCCTTCGTCAGTCGCGGAGGTCTCAAGTTGGAATCGGCACTGATAGCTTTTCATCTTGATGTGGCAGGTTTTTGTGTGCTTGATATCGGCGCTTCAACCGGCGGCTTCACTGATTGCCTGCTCAGGTACGGCGCCGATTTTGTTTATGCACTCGATGTCGGTCACGGTCAGCTTGCGCCTTCGCTTGCCGCCGACCCGCGCGTGGAAAATATCGAGGGCTGCAACGCGAGATATATGGCATCTTCCCTTTTCTCACGCCATATCGATATGGCGGTAACGGATATTTCGTTTATCTCGCAGAAGCTGATATACGGTGCGGTGAGAGGCTTGCTCGATGACGGCGCGCCTTTCATTTCGCTCATAAAGCCGCAGTTTGAAGCAGGCAGAGAAAACATAGGCAAGGGCGGGATAGTCAAAGACCCGCGCGTTCATGAAAGGGTCATCCGCGACATACGCGAAAGCGCTCTTGCATCGGGACTTGCCATGCGCGGCATATGCCCATCTCCCATAGCGGGAGGCGACGGTAACAGAGAATACACCGCACTTTTTATCGCGGGCGGTGAGGCTTCGATTTCCGACGGCGATATAGAAAACACGGTAAAGAAAGCCTTTGCTAAACAAGACAAAGCGTGAAAGGAGCAACGTATGAAAAAAGACAGACTGCAAAAAATACTCGAAATAATAGACATTTACCGCATAGAAACGCAGGACGAGCTTATAGCGAGACTTCACGACTGCGGATATGAGGTGACGCAGGCGACGGTATCGCGCGATATCAAGCGCCTGCATCTGATAAAGATACAGACAGACGACGGGCACTCTAAATATTCGCTCCCGAGAGTCAATAAGTTTGATACAAACGAGAAATACAGAAATATACTGCATCAGACGATCTCGGCTGTTCATTGCGCAAACAATCTGGTAGTCGTGCGCACTTATTCCGGCATGGCAAATGCCGCGGGGGCGGCAATAGACGCCATGCAGAGCGAGCTCCTGCTCGGAAGCATTGCGGGTGATGATACGATATTCATAGTAGCCGTCAGCAATCAGGCGGCAAGTCAGTTTGTTGCCATACTGAAAAGCATCGCGGAAATATAAAATGAAAGAAGGGGGCGGCAAAATGCTTTCCGAGCTGTGGATAAACAATATAGCGATAATAAAAACGGAAAACATAGCTTTTTCCGCGCCTTTTACCGTGCTCACAGGCGAAACGGGCGCGGGCAAATCCATCATTCTCGACGCGATAGAGCTGGCACTCGGTGCAAGAGCCGATAAGGAGCTCGTGCGCCACGGCGAGGAAAAAGCCTCTGTCGCGGCAGTCTTTACCGATGTTCCCGAGCGCATTTTCACCGCACTCGAAAAATATGACATCCCTCATGAGGAAAGCCTCATGCTCCGTCGCGATATCAGCGTGCAGGGGCAGTCGACGGCGAAAATAAACGGGCGTCCCGTTCCGGTTTCTGCTCTTCGTGAGGTCGGCAATATGCTTATCAGTATTCACGGTCAGCATATGGGAATGTATCTGCTCGACCCTATGAACCATATAAATATCCTCGATTCATTTGCCGATACCGAGGACAGTATCGCCGCTTATTCCCTGCTCTATGAACGGATGCGCGATATAAAGGCGGAAATAAACCGCCTGCACCGCGACGAAAAGGAGAAGCTCCGCCGCACGGAAATGCTGAAATTTCAGATAGCGGAGATAAACGCCGTTTCGCCGAAGGCGGGCGAGGAAGAAGCACTCGAGGAAAAGCTGAAAATGCTTGCCAATGCAGAAAAAACGGCAAAATACGCCAAGCTTGTTTACCGCGCACTCTACCGCAGTGAAAAAGGACTTTCCGCCTGCGATCTCATAGAAAAATGCGTCGGCGCGGTCGATGCGCTCTCCGATATCATCGGCAACTGCGCCGAATATACGGATGAGCTGAATGATATCCGCTACCGCCTTGAGGACATAGCGGAAACCATATACAAAAAATGCGATATCGGAGCGGAAAATCCCTCCGAGCTGATAGATAAGACGCAGGAGCGCCTTGAAGAGCTGAAAAAGCTCGGGCGCAAATACGGCTCGAGCGTCGCCGAAATACTGGACTTTCGTGCAAAGGCAGAACTCGAGCTTGCCGAAATAGAAAACTCCGATGATATGATAGCCGACCTCTCCGAGGAGCTGAAGTGCATCAAAAAAGAAGCTCTTATCGCCGCCTCCGCAATTTCGGATAAGCGAAAAAGTGCCGCGGATATCCTCAGCCGCAAAATAGTCTCCGAGCTTGCTTTTCTTGAGATGGAAAACGTAAGATTCGAAATATCCGTAAAAAAATCCGATGTCTTTCTGCCAAACGGATGCGATGAGGTGGAATTTCTCGTTTCGGCAAACAAGGGCGAGCCGCTTATGCCGCTCTCCAAAATCGCCTCCGGCGGCGAAATTTCACGCATCATGCTCGCGCTGAAATGCGCGATGGCAGATAAGGAAAAAACGCCGACTCTCATCTTTGACGAGATAGATACGGGCATCTCGGGCAAAACCTCGTATAAAATCGGTATAAAAATGCGCCAAAGCTCGCAAACCTCACAGATAATCTGCATCACGCACTCTCCACAGATAGCGGCAATAGCGGCGGAGCATCTGCTCGTGTCGAAAAAAGAGGAGGACGGGCGCACATATTCAGGTGCGCATCCGCTCATGCATGACGAAAGAGTAAGCGAAATAGCAAGAATCATCGGCGGTGAAAAGATAACTGAGAAAACCCTCACTGCGGCACGCGAAATGCTTGATGCGGCGCAAGGCTCGGGAAATAATACAGTTGTATAAGTCTTTTTCTTGCGTCATGCGCCGTGGTAAATTTTATTATACTCTTGTACAATTTTTTCACACGCCGCCATGGCAATAATTTTGCCATTTCCACTTGACAAAATGCGTGCTTTGTGATATACTTCCCTATACAGGCAATGACGGAAAGAGTAATCGCCCTCCCCTTTTGCAGAGAGCTGTCGGTCGGTGCAAGGCAGCAAAGGCAGGCGACGAAATACACTCCCGAGCCGTACACCGAAAGCTTATGCCGTAGGCTGTACCGTGTGCGCCCGTTAAAGCGCGTGGGTTTTGCATGAAACCCGACGAGGCATATCCCGCGAGGTATATGCAAACATGAGGTGGTAACACGATTTTTCGTCCTCTGCTCCGGCAGAGGATTTTTTATTTGCCTGAAAAAAATAAAATCTATATAAAAGGAGAAAAACAAATGCAGATTTATGAAGAATTACAGGCGCGTGGTCTTATCGCGCAGGTAACAGACGAAAAAGAAATCAGAGACCTGATAAACAATGGCGGTGCAAAATTCTATATCGGCTTTGACCCTACGGCAGACAGCCTCCATGTAGGTCATTTCATGGCGCTCTGCCTGATGAAGCGCCTGCAGATGGCGGGCAATCGTCCCGTCGTTCTCATAGGCGGCGGCACAGGATATGTCGGCGACCCCTCGGGACGCACTGATATGCGTTCTATGATGACGCCTGAGACAATCCAGCATAATTGCGACTGCTTCAAGCGTCAGATGGAGCGCTTCATCGAATTCGGCGAGGACAAAGCCATCATGGTAAACAATGCCGATTGGCTTCTCAAGCTCAATTATATCGAGCTTCTCCGTGATGTCGGCGCATGCTTCTCCGTCAACAATATGCTCCGCGCAGAGTGCTACAAGCAGAGAATGGAACGCGGTCTTTCGTTCCTCGAATTCAACTACATGATAATGCAGTCATATGACTTCTACTACCTGCATGAGCACTACGGCTGCAATATGCAGTTCGGCGGCGACGACCAGTGGTCGAATATGCTTTTCGGAACAGACCTTATCCGCAAAAAGACGGGCAAGGACGCATATGCGCTCACAATCAACCTGCTCATGAACAGCGAGGGCAAAAAGATGGGCAAAACGGCAAACGGCGCCGTTTGGCTCGACCCGAAAAAGACGACACCCTACGATTTCTTCCAGTACTGGAGAAATATCGACGATGCCGATGTTGTCAAGTGCATGAAGATGCTCACATTCATGCCGCTCGAAGAGATTGCCGAATATGCAAAGCTTGAGGGCAGCGCGATAAACGGCGCAAAAGAAAAGCTTGCATACGAGCTGACAAAGATGATTCACGGCGAAGAAGAAGCCGAAAAGGCACTCGCGGCGGCAAAGGCGCTCTTCATTTCCGGCGGTGCATCTGCCGATATGCCGACAACTGAACTTTCCGATGACAATTTCACGGACGGCAAGGTGGCGCTTCTCGATATGCTCGTCCTCGCAAAGCTTGCCCCCTCCAAGGGCGAGGCTCGCCGTCTCGTTCAGCAGGGCGGCATACTTGTAGGCGATGATAAGGTCACCGACCTGTACCTCTCATTTGATAAATCCGCCTTTGAAAACGGACTTATCGTAAAGAAAGGCAAAAAGACATATCACAAATTCACGGTAAAATAAAAAAGAAGCGGGCGGCTTTTGCCGCCCGTGTTTTTTGTCTCGCGGAAAAGAAAAACGATGGTGTACTTTTCTTTGAAGAAAAGTAACAAAAGTCAAAAAGAGGAAAGATTCCTTTTTAAAACTCTTTCTTTGTCGCCTCGCGCGCCTCGCGCGACTCGTGCGAACCAGTCCGACCACAGACTAAACCGGAAGTATGGCTCAGACCCCCGGTTAACACGGACTTTTGCCTGTTCAGACTTTAGCTTCAGCTGCCTCGTTTCGATGTCCGTCAAGTTATGCGCACTTTGGTGGAGCTTTAGCTGAAACGGGGTGTAGCTACGGCTTTGGCGCGGAACCACCCACCCCGTCGAATCTGCTCGTTTTTTGCGGGATACTGTGTTCGCACGCGCGGTATGGCTGATGATATGCGGAGAGATATACTTGAGTTTTGGGATTTGCTATCCGTAGCACACGCTTGCCGCGCATTACTTCCTGCGGCTAACTCGACGGGGTGCGAGGTGGTTTGCAAAGGATGGCGAGGAGCCTTCCTTTGATGACTTTTCCTGCGCTTTTCGTCAGTGAAAAGCGCAATCGTTTCCCCATAAGGGACAAAAGCAACTTTTTGGTATGCCACGTGTTCAGAGGTGGCTCCGCCACCCTGAGCCATCCTCTTGGTCACGCAAAAATACACCTTCGTTTCCTTCGTAGAGGAAAGTAACTTTCCCGCGGATTTTTATTCCTCCGCAGTTGACATGATATGCGATTTTTGATATAATTTCGGTAAAGCATGATTTATTCGGGAGGGAGAGCAGATGAAAAAGAACCGCAAAGGTAAGACCGGCATAACAAAGATTATGGACTTTTTAATCGACCTCAATTCCCAAAGAACAACAAAGCTGATAGTTGTTCTTCTGCAAGCCGTCGGTGTGTTCACCTTTTGGCGAAATGCCGATATTTTCTTCATGATTATTATGTTTACCGTCTCGTGGGTACTCATTCCCTGCGTGTGCGATGATACCTCATATATCAACCTGCGTTTTGCAAAGCTGAAAAATGATGGCAAGTTGTAAAACGGCTTTCTGCGTCAGATGAAGATCCCGCGCTTTATGCGGAAATTTTACTACGGATGCAGTTACGATGGAGATTTTCTCTGGGTATCGGTTGTCTTTCAGACGGTTTTGTATCTCTATACCGCGGCTTTTCTCGCTCTTTGCGGCGTTCTGATAACAAAACTGATAATCGGAAGCTCTACTGAAACGGTGCGTGCATATTGCCGCTTTATGCTTATTTTCGTTATTATATATATTTTTATATTTCGCCTGAGCCGCTTTGGCATAAACCTGTTTTTCAGGCGCCGCGACGGAAAGGAAATAAAAAGCTACATATCCAGCAACAAAATTGATTTCAAGAGCGACAAAGAGATTAAAAAGGCGATTGCAACGGTCAATCGTCAGGTAGACATAATAAACAGCCTGAAAAAATCGGGACTTTGCGAATACAAAAAGGGATACTGCGTAAGAAAAGACAACCTGCCCGACTTTGAAAACACCCTCTGCTCGGAGTATCCGAATCTCGAATACAGCATCAGCCGCCGCTCGCGGCAAATCTATATCACAATATGCGAAAAGGGCGAGGACGGTATTCTGCTCCGCGCCGCAGTGAAAAACAGCGTAAAGTGAAATTTTGTGCCGTCGGCGTATACACTCCGCAAAACACACTAAATATAGAAAAACAGGCGCACGATGTGCACCTGTTTTTTAATTTTACATATACATTTTGCCTATTATCTTATTTTGCAGTCTCTGCGGGAGCAGGCGCGAGAGAAAAACAAAAAGCTTATATTTCCTGCCGACAGTACAGCGCACGGGCATTCTTCTCTTTTCCGCTATGCGGCAGATTTTCCTGCCCACAGCATCGGCGCTCAAGCCGCCGCGCTCATCCTTTTCCATAGATGAAACGCTGCGCGATATCATGCCACCGTAAAGCTCATCGCCCGCAAAAGTCTTTTCGCGCGCGTCGGTAAAGCCTGTTCTGACATCGCCGAGCATGGCGGCGCAGACCTGAATTTTGAAAAGCGAAAGCTCATTTGAGAGCGCGAAGGCAAGGGAATTCAGTGCCGCTTTGGAGGCGGAATAAAACGCCTGAAAAGGTATCGCAAAGACAGCCGCCGCAGAGCTTGTGACTATTATCCTGCCGGCTTTCTTTCCGTTCTTGCATGCGCGCAAAAGCGGAACAGCCGATTTTATACATTTGTATACTCCAAAGAAGTTCACCTCAAAAAGTCGCTCTGCGTCTGCATTCTCGGTAAATTCCACCGCGCCCGATATGCCATATCCGGCATTGCAGATGAGCAGGTCTATCCCGCCGCTCTTCTCTGCCACCTTTGCAAAAGCACCTACAATATCTGCTTCCGAGCAGACATCGCATCGCAGGCTGACTACGCCGTTTTCGGGGCAGCGACTGCGGCTGAGATTATATACCGTGTAGCCGCGCGCGAGCAGTGCCTTTGCCGCAGCGAGCCCGATGCCGCTTGAGGCACCCGTGATAACGGCAACTTTCTTTTTGTTTTCCATGATTATTTCAGCTTCTCAAGCGTTTCCCAGATACCTGCCATATACATAGCGCCGAGCGCTCTGTCATAGAGCCCGTAACCGGGCTTGCCCTGCTCGCCCCATATCATTCTGCCGTGGTCGGGACGCAGATATCCGTCAAAGCCGACATCATGATAAGCCTTCAGTATCTCTACAACATCGAGCGAGCCGCAGGGCGAATAATGTCCGCTTTCTTCAAATCCGCCGTCATCGAGAATTTTTATATTGCGCACATGGGCAAAATGGATTCTTCCCATAGCGCCGTATTTGCGCACCATCGCGGTATAATCGTTTGCCTTTGTGCAACCGAGGCTTCCGCTGCAAAGCGTGAGCCCGTGGTGCTTGTCGTCATAGAGCGAGAGGAAGCGATCGATATTCTTTTCGCAGGTGATTATTCTCGGTATGCCGAAAATAGACCACGGCGGATCATCCGGATGTATCGCCATATTGACATTGTACTCCACGGCAACAGGCATTATTTCCTTAATGAAATATTCGAGATTCTGCCAGAGACCCTCTTCGCCGAGCTCCTTGTATGCGTCGATAAGCTCCTTTATCTCCGAGGGAGAATAAGAAGCGTCCCAGCCGGGCAGGGTAAGCTTCGTAGGGTCCATCTTCGCTACATCTTCGGTGTGATATACAAGTGCAGTTGAGCCGTCGGGAAGCGGCTGGTCAAGGCGCGAACGCGTCCAGTCGAAAACAGGCATGAAATTATAGCAGACGCATTTCACTCCCGCCTCGGCAACGCGGCGGATGTTTTCCTTATAATTATCTATATACTCACGATAATTGCCGCGGCGGAGCTTTATATCCTCGTGAACGGGAATGCTCTCTATGACCTCCATTTCAAGTCCATTGTCATTGCAGAGCTTTTTCAGGCGGGCTATGCTCTCGCGCGGCCACACCTTGCCCGGGGCTACATCGTAAACCGCCGTGACTGTGCCCGTCACGCACGGGATCTGTCTGATTTTGTCAAGTGTAACGGGGTCGTCTTCCCCATACCATCTGAATGTTATTTTCAAATTCTGTATACTCCTTTCCGAATAATACATAATAAGATTATTATAAAAGTGTCGATTTGTCAAGTCCTTTGCGCAAAAAATGCGCATGCGGAAACTTTTTTTCGTTTTTTTGAAAAAGCGGTGAGAAAAAACCGTTTCTCCGGCGACTAATTGACGGTGCTCGCGAAAAGCGAAAATAAAAAAGCAAGAAAATGAAGGTCATATGAGACTTTCGGGAGGTTTTAAAAATGAAAAAAATAATATCACTTATTCTTATTGTAGGCATGCTTGCGGCAGTGCTCGTTTCCTGCGGCAACTCAGACCCGAATAACACAACGGGAAGCAGCAACACCACCGCTTCCACAGAAACAACAGAGAACACAGGCTCCTCCGAATCCACAACAGAAACAACAGAATCAACCGGCAAGCCCGAGGAAGTAAAGAACACGGACTACAGCGTGGAGGATCTGATGAACAAGGTTATCGAAAGCATCGGCGGCAAGGTAACCACTATCGACGAATATGACGGCTCCGAATTTGAGATAATGCTGTCAGGTCCCACGCACTTCAGCGTAAGCGATGCAAACGAAGGCAAGTATTACAGCGGCATCTCCGAGAGCGCTTCCCTTGTCGAAGACGACGCAGTGTGGAACGAAAGCGTCATGATGGGCGGTGAACCCTTCTCTATGGTTATCGTAAAGCTCAAGGATGCAAAGGACGGCGACAAGGTCAAGGAAGAAATGCTCGGCGGCGTGAATATGAGAAAATGGATCTGCCGCAATGCGGAATATCTCATCACCGTAAACAACGGCAATTATGTTCTCATGGTTATGTGCTCCAAGGCTAACTGCGAAAAGATTGCAGATGCCTTTGATAACGTTCTCGAAGAAAAATCCGGCACACGCCTCGAAAAAGAATTTGATATGGAATTTTAATCAATAAACTCTGAAAGGTTAAAAACGAAATGGTCTTTTCAAGCATACCTTTTCTCTATTATTTTCTGCCGGCGGTGCTGCTGCTCTACTTCATAGCACCCCGCAAAATAAAGAATTATGTACTTCTCGCTTTCAGCCTGTTCTTCTATTTCTACGGCGAAAAAAAGCTCGTATTTCTTATGGTATTCACGGCGATGTGGGATTACCTCTGCTCGCTCTCCATAGACTTTTTCCGCCGCAGAAATAACAAGGTCATGCCGAAGGTGTCGCTTGTCCTGTCACTGCTTGTCGATTTGGGACTGCTTTGCTACTTCAAGTATACCGACTTCTTCATTTCAAACATAAACGCAATCGTCGGAACAAACATTCCGCTGCTCAAGGTGGCTCTGCCTATCGGTATCAGCTTTTATACCTTCCAGAGTCTGAGCTATACAATAGATGTATACCGCGGAAATGTTCCCGTTCAGAAAAACCCCTTTACCTATGCCACCTATCTGACGCTTTTTCCTCAGCTCGTGGCAGGACCTATCGTCCGTTATTCAACCGTTGTAGACGAGCTTGATAACAGAAAACATTCCTTTGAAAAATTCTCGCAGGGTGCCTTCCGCTTCTGCGTGGGTCTGGCTAAAAAGGTCCTCATCGCAAATGTAATCGGCGAATTCTGCTCCAAATTCTCCGCCATGGGAGAAAAAACCGTCGTGCTCTACTGGTTCTATGCGATAGCTTACAGCCTGCAGATTTATTTCGATTTCTCTGGCTACAGCGATATGGCTATAGGTCTGGGCAAAATATTCGGCTTTGAATTTTGCGAAAACTTCAATTATCCCTATGTTTCAAAGACAATCTCCGAATTCTGGCGCCGCTGGCATATGTCGCTGGGCAGCTGGTTCCGCGATTATATCTATATCCCGCTCGGTGGCAACCGCGTGAAATTCGGCAGATGGATTTTCAATATATTCGTAGTATGGTTTATTACAGGCTTTTGGCACGGCGCCGGCTGGAACTTCATATTATGGGGTCTCTTCTTCGGTGTACTGCTCGTGCTTGAAAAGCTCTTCCTTAAAAAATGGCTTGATAAGCTCCCGGCAGTATTCTCACATATATATGTGCTCCTCGCCGTGATGATAAGCTTTGTCATCTTCTCGAGCAAGGATAATCTCGGCGGATTTTCGCAGGGACTCCGGCATATCGGCGCCATGTTCGGCGGTGCGGGCGTGAAATTCTGCTCATCAGAAACGCTCTATTATCTGCGTGACTATGCCGTTGTGCTCCTCGCGGGCATCGTCGGTTCAACTCCGCTCATGAAAAATACGGCAAAGAAGCTCTGCGAAAAATGGAAGCCTATCGAATATGCCGCTCCCTTTATCGTAGCAGGCATACTGATAATCTGCACGGGCGAGCTTGTGGATTCCACCTTCAACCCGTTCCTCTATTTTAATTTCTAAGGAGGCAAATATATGAAAAGTGCAAAAGTAAAAAATATAATAACCTCCGCGGTTTTTGTGCTGATAATCGGTTTTCTCTCGATATCGTGCCTTTTCCATGGAGCAAAGGATTATTCCGAATCCGAGAGAAGAAAGCTTGAACAATTTCCCTCTCTGACGCTCGGGAATGTGCTCTCAGGTGACTTCTTCAAGAAATTTGAGAAATATGCCGCAGACCAGTTTCCGATGCGCGAGGGCTTCCGCAGCATCAAATCGGTTTCCCGCTTCTATCTGCTCGGCAGACAGGAAAATAACGGCATCTATATCTCAAACGGTATCGCAGTAAAGAAGGAAACGGAAATAAACAGCGACCGCGTCACTTCAAATGTCAAGCTGTGGCAGAGCATATGCAATAAGTATTTCCCCGATGCCAACATCTATTACAGCGTGATACCGGATAAGAACTATTACGCTTCGGGAAACAAATATCCGCATTACGATTACAATGAATTCATGAAAATCGTTTCTTCAAATGCTCCGAAAAACTCACATTATATAAATATCTTCGATAATCTCGCGATTTCCGATTTCTACTCTACGGATATTCACTGGAAGCAGGAAAATATCTACGGTATCGCTGATAAGATAGCCGGTGCCATGGGTACAAAAATCGATCCCAAGGACAGCTACAGGATTGAAAATCTCGGAGATTTCTACGGCGTTTATTACGGGCAGAGCGCTCTTCCGCTCGCTCCGGATAAGCTCAATGTGCTGAAGAACAATACCACGGACTGCGCAAAGGTTTATCTCTATGGCTATAAGGACGGCAAATTTGCAAAGAATGAAACCGTGGTCTACAATCCCGACGACCTCACATCAAATGACAGATACGATATCTTCCTCTCCGGTCCCGAATCACTTGTTGAAATAGAAAATCCGAACAATAAAAACGGCAAAACACTCTTCGTATTCCGTGATTCATTCGGCTCGTCCGTCTCTCCCCTTCTTATCTCGGGCTATGAGCGCGTAGTCCTTGTAGATACAAGATACATGGCAAGCGGACTCCTCAATCAGATAGGCGTGAATACAGACGCGACAGATGTGCTCTTCCTCTACACAACAACAACTCTCAATGATACAATAATGAGATAATTTATACCGACGTATAAAACACTGCAGGGCTTCCGATTTCGGAAGCCCTGTTTCATTCTTATTTAATCTTTTCGAGCAGCTTGTCTGCTATGTCAATCTTTTCCCATCTTACACCGAGCTCTTCTCTGCCGAAATGACCGAAAGCGGAAAGCTCACGATAGATAGGCGCACGAAGCCCGAAATAGTCGATTATCGCCGCGGGACGCAGGTCTACCACCTCGGAAACAGCCGCGGCTATCCTGTCATCCGCACAGATTCCCGTGCCGAATGTATTTATATTCACGCAGAGAGGCTTTGCCACGCCGATGGCATATGCTATCTGCACCTCGCATTTCTTTGCGATGCCTGCCGCTACGATATTTTTCGCGATGTATCTCGCGGCATAGCAAGCGCTTCTGTCAACCTTTGTCGGGTCCTTTCCCGAGAAAGCGCCGCCGCCGTGTCTGCCGTAGCCACCGTATGTATCAACAATAATCTTTCGCCCCGTGAGTCCGCTGTCGCCATCGGGACCGCCGATAACAAATCTGCCCGTCGGATTTACAAAAATCTCCGTCTTGTCGTCGATATATTTGGCCGGAACAACAGGCTCTATCACATATTTTATGATATCGCGGCGAATCTGCTCAAGCGAAACATCGGCGCTGTGCTGAGAGGAAACAACGATATTGGCAAGGCGAACAACTTTGTCGCCATCATGTTCCACTGTCACCTGCGTCTTGCCGTCAGGACGGAGATAAGGCAGAGTGCCGTTTTTTCTCACCTCGGTGAGCTTTCTCGAAAGCTCGTTTGCCAGCACATAGCCGAAAGGCATATAGCAGGGTGTTTCATCACAGGCAAAGCCGAACATCATGCCCTGATCGCCCGCACCTATCTTCTCATATGCGCTGTCATCGCCTTCCTTTGCCTCGAGCGAATTATCCACTCCGAGCGCAATATCGGGCGACTGCTTGTGAATTTTGTTTATAACCGTGCAGGTGTCGGCGCAGAAGCCGCAATCGGGATAGACATATCCTATCTCGCGCACAGCCTCGCGGACTATTTTCTCTATGTCAATATCCGCCGTCGTCGTAATTTCGCCCATGACCATCACAAGATCGGTCGTGGCGCATGTCTCGCAGGCTACGCGAGCCATCGGGTCAACAGCATAAATAGCGTCAAGAACGCTGTCGGAAATCCTGTCGCAGACCTTATCGGGATGACCCGGGGTCACGGATTCTGTAGCAAAAAATTTTCTCTCCATTTTAAATTCCTCTTCATATTTATTCTCGTCTTATACATTAAAAAGCCCTCGGGTTATCCCCCGAGGGCGAGCATATCATAATTTTTGCTCATCTGTCGGGAATTGGCACCTTGTAAAAACAGGTTGCCGGGCTTCATCGGGCCAGTCCCTCCGCCACTCTTGATAAGACTATATAAGTATACAGTATATATATTGTTTTGTCAATAGTTTTTTAAAAAAGTCCTACTATGAATTTTACGAGCTGCGAACCGAATGTCATGATAAGACCTGCCGTCAGCACGCCTGCACAGATAGAAATTATCGCCTTTTTCTTCGACATACCGAAAACAGAAGCCACGAGTGCGCCTGTCCATGCGCCTGTGCCGGGAAGCGGTATCGCAACGAAGATGTAAAGTCCCCATGTGGCATATTTTTCTATCTTTTCTCTGTTCTTCTCCGCCTTTTCATAGAGCCAATTCGAGATTTTCACGAATAATTTCACCTTGCAGCCGCGCATCCATTTGAGTATGGCATTTATAAAAAGGAGAATGAACGGAACGGGGACGCAGTTACCTACTATTGAAACTATAAGTGTCCAGTGCCATGGGAGCCCCATTGCCGTGCCTATCGGAACGGCACCGCGAAGTTCTATTATCGGCACCATCGAGATAAAGAACACATAGAGATATTTTTTTATCAGCATAAAGCCCTCATTTTCTGCCCTTGATTATGGGCGAGAGTTTCTTATATATGGGAAGCGACAGCGCAAATGTCACCATGCCTTTTATAAAGGTGAAAGGCATATTGAAGATGAAAAGCGCCTGCCAGAGATTTCGTATGTTGGGGTTCACCGCCTGATAGAGACCGAGAACCATTTCGCTCTTCCAGCCTATCAGCGAGAAAAGCGGGTATATTATGAAATAATTTGAGAAAACGCCTGCCACAGCCATAGTCAATGCACCGATAAGTGCTGCCACGGCAGCGCCCTTTCTTGTTTTGTGATGCTTATATATCGTTCCCGCCGTAACGGCAAAAATACAGCTCAAAATGAAATTTGAAAGCTCGCCGACGCCGCCCGTGGTGGTAAAGATGAGATTTATCAGGTTTTTTATCAGCGCCACAGCGGCACCGCCAAGCGGACCTATGGCAAACGAAGCGATGAGCACGGGAAGCTCGGAAAAATCGAATTTGATAAAGCTCGGCATCAGCGGAACATTGAATCTGAGCATCATGAGTACAGCCGCGACGGCGGAAAAAACAGCCGTTACGGTGATATAGCGCAGGGAATTACCTTTGGTTTTCATTTTTTATACACCTCTTTTTTCATCCGGACTTTTACCGTCGGTCAGAGAATCACACTCTGTCAGGCATTTTTTGCCGCGCGGACTATACCGCCGATATGGAATTTCACCATTCCCCAAAGATTGTATGCGGGAAATTTTCCCGATATCATATTTTATACAATTGTTTTATCTGATTTGTCGCCGAAAAACGGCACAAATCCGAAAAAGCGACGAAAAGAAAAGTTTCGGGGCGGATATCCGCCCCGAAACAGACAAAAGTCAATTTACAAAACCGATATTCTGCGATAAATACTTATGCGAGAATCTCAGCAACGACGCCTGAACCAACTGTTCTGCCGCCTTCACGAATAGCGAAACGAAGTCCCTTTTCGCAAGCGATCGGAGAGATGAGTTCAACTGTCATATCAACGTTATCACCGGGGCGGCACATTTCAACGCCTTCGGGAAGCTCGATAACGCCTGTAACGTCTGTTGTTCTGAAGTAGAACTGAGGTCTGTAGCCTGCGAAGAAGGGCTTCTTACGGCCGCCTTCTTTTTCTGTCAGAACGTAAACGTGACCGATGAATTTTGTGTGAGCATTTACAGAGCCGGGCTTGCAGAGAACCTGTCCTCTTTCGATTTCGTCCTTAGCAATACCACGGAGAAGAGCACCTATGTTATCGCCTGCTTCAGCCTGATCAAGAAGCTTCTTGAACATTTCAACACCGGTAACTGTTGTTGTCTTCTTCTCTTCTGTGAGACCGACGATTTCAACTACATCGCCAACCTTAACTGTACCTCTCTCTACTCTACCTGTAGCAACTGTGCCACGGCCGGAGATGGAGAATACGTCCTCGACAGGCATAAGGAAGGGGAGATCTGCCTTTCTGTCAGGAGTGGGGATATAGGAGTCAACTGCTGCCATGAGCTCAAGGATAGGAGCATATTCGGGAGCGTTGATATCTGTGCTTGTGCTCTCGAGAGCTGCACGAGCGGAACCGCGGATGATAGGAGTATCATCGCCCGGGAAGTCATACTGATTGAGAAGATCACGAACGTCCATTTCAACGAGTTCGAGAAGCTCTTCGTCATCTACGAGGTCGCACTTGTTAAGGAATACGACGATTGCAGGAACACCAACCTGACGAGCAAGAAGCACATGCTCGCGTGTCTGCTGCAGAGGACCGTCGGAAGCTGCAACAACGAGGATGGCACCATCCATCTGAGCAGCACCTGTGATCATGTTCTTTACATAGTCAGCGTGTCCGGGGCAGTCAACGTGAGCATAGTGACGGTTAGCCGTTTCATACTCAACGTGTCTTGTGTTGATTGTGATACCTCTTGCCTTCTCTTCGGGAGCGTTATCGATCTGGTCATACTTGAGGAACTCGATGCTGGAGTTTGTGAGAGCAAGAGTCTTTGTGATAGCCGCGGTAAGAGTTGTCTTGCCGTGGTCAACGTGTCCGATTGTACCAATGTTAACGTGGGGTTTTGTTCTTTCGAATTTAGCCTTTGCCATTGTAAAATCCTCCTTGGTTTTAAGTTTTTCTTATTTTTGATTTTCAGAAACTAAATTATTTCTTTCTGCCGTTGATTATCTCTTCGGCAATGCTCTTCGGAACCTCGGCGAAGTGGCTGGGTTCCATCGAATATACGCCGCGTCCCTGCGTTCTGGAACGGAGGTCGGTAGCATATCCGAACATTTCTGCAAGCGGAATGAAAGCAGTAATCTGCTGCGCGCCTGCAACAGGCTCCATGGACTGGATAGCACCGCGGCGGGAGCTTACATCTCCCATTACATCGCCCATATAGTCGTCCGGCGTAACGATTGTAACCTTCATTATCGGCTCTGTGAGAACCGGCAAAGCTTTTCTCATGGCGTTCTTGAAAGCCATAGAACCGGCTATCTTAAATGCCATTTCAGACGAGTCAACTTCGTGGTAAGAACCGTCGTTCAGGGTAACCTTTACGTCAACTACATTGTAGCCTGCGAGAACACCTGCCTGCATTGCGCCGCGGATACCTGCATCAACAGCGGGAATATACTCTTTCGGTATAGCACCGCCAACGACCTTGTTGATGAACTCATATCCCTTGCCGGGCTCGTTGGGCTCGATTGTAATCTTGACATGACCATACTGACCTTTACCGCCGGACTGTCTTGCATACTTGCAATCCTCATCCATAGCCTTGGTAATAGTCTCCTTGTAAGAAACCTGGGGCTTGCCTACATTTGCCTCAACCTTGAATTCACGCAGAAGTCTGTCTACGATTATCTCGAGGTGAAGCTCGCCCATGCCGGCGATGATTGTCTGACCTGTTTCCTCGTCCGTATAAACGCGGAATGTCGGGTCTTCCTCGGCAAGCTTGGAAAGTGCGATACCCATTTTTTCCTGACCTGCTTTTGTCTTGGGCTCTATGGCAACCTTGATAACAGGCTCCGGGAATTCCATGGATTCGAGAACGATAGGATGCTTTTCGTCGCAAAGGGTATTACCTGTTGTGGTATTCTTTGTTCCGACTACGGCTGCGATATCGCCGCTGTAGCAGACATCGATATCCTTTCTCTCGTTTGCGTGCATCTGGAGGATACGACCGAAGCGCTCTCTCTGATGCTTGTTTGTGTTATATGCTGTTTCGCCTGCTGCAATCTTGCCCGAGTATACGCGGAAGAAGCAAAGCTTTCCTACATACGGGTCGGTCATGATCTTGAAGGCGAGAGCCGCAAAAGGCTCTTCATCGGAAGAAATTCTTTCCTCTTCCTCACCTGTATCGGGGTTTACACCCTTGATAGCCGGAACATCAATTGGCGCGGGCATATAATCGATAATCGCATCCAGAAGCTTCTGAACACCCTTGTTCTTATATGACGTGCCGCACGTTACGGGAACAATCTTGTTTGCGATAGTAGCCGCACGTATAGCCTTTTTGAGCTCTTCAGTGGTGATTTCCTCACCTGCGCAGTATTTCTCAAAAAGCGCGTCGTCTGTTTCGGCAACAGATTCTATCATCTGTGTTCTGTATTCGTTTGCAAGGTCAACCATATCCTCGGGAATAGGCTCTACGCGAATATCTTTTCCGAGGTCATCATAATAAACATCGGCTTCCATATTCACGAGGTCTATAATACCGCGGAACGTATCTTCTTTTCCTATGGGAAGCTGTATCGGCACAGGATTAGCCTTAAGCCTGTCCTTTATCATCTTCACCACATGGAAGAAGTCCGCACCCGTTATGTCCATCTTGTTGACATAACACATTCTCGGAACGCCATACTTGTCTGCCTGACGCCATACGGTTTCAGACTGAGGCTCAACGCCGCCCTTTGCACAGAGAACGGTAACGGAACCGTCAAGTACGCGGAGCGAACGCTCAACTTCAACAGTAAAGTCAACGTGTCCGGGGGTATCTATAATGTTGATACGGTTACCTTTCCAGTAGCAGGTCGTAGCGGCAGAGGTAATTGTGATACCTCTTTCCTGCTCCTGCTCCATCCAGTCCATCGTCGCGGAACCGTCATGCGTTTCACCGATTTTATGTGTTTTACCGGTATAGAAAAGTATTCTTTCCGTCGTGGTGGTTTTACCCGCATCGATATGAGCCATTATACCAATATTTCTGGTACGCTCAAGTGGATATTCTCTCGACATATATAGCTCCTTAAAATTTATGGGATTTATGGGTTGTTTTTGATTACGCTATGCCGCAGTGCGCTCGGCATGATAATCAATATCTGTAATGTGCAAAAGCTCTGTTTGCTTCTGCCATCTTGTGAGTTTCCTCTTTCTTCTTAACGGCACCGCCCATATTGGAAAGGGCATCAATGATTTCACCGGCGAGTCTTTCAGCCATGGTTCTTTCACTGCGCTTTCTCGAATATGTTACGAGCCAACGAAGACCGAGTGTCTTTTTTCTTTCGGGGCGAACCTCCATAGGAACCTGGTAGGTTGAGCCGCCGACTCTGCGAGCCTTGACTTCCAGTGTAGGCATAATATTCTCTATAGCCTCCTGGAAAGCGTCAAGTGCGGGCTTGCCTGTCTTTTCCTCTACGATTGCAAAAGCATCGTAAACTATCTTCTGAGCAACGCCCTTCTTGCCGTCGTTCATTATGTTGTTGATAAGCTTTGTTACAAACTTAGAACCATAAAGCGGATCCGGCAGAACATCTCTCTTTGAAATTTGACCTCTTCTGGGCACTGTACTTCCCTCCTTCATAGAATGATATCATAGGTACTCGAAAGTTTCCTCCCGCTGTGCTTTGTTTTGAAAAGTCGTGTTCCCTTTGGACATATACACATCTATTTATCAAAAGCAATGGCACCTGCGATTAGATTTCTCTATCTACTCTATTGTATAAATTACTTTTTAGCGGCTGTTTTCTTAGCGCGCTTAGCACCGTAGAGCGAACGGCTCTGATTACGGTTTGCAACACCCTGCGTATCGAGCGTACCGCGGATAATGTGGTAACGCACACCGGGCAGGTCACGGACTCTTCCGCCTCGGATGAGGACTACGGAGTGTTCCTGAAGATTATGTCCGATACCGGGAATATAGGTTGTGGCTTCGAGTCCGTTTGTAAGTCTTACTCTGGCAATTTTACGAAGAGCCGAGTTCGGCTTTTTGGGAGTCGTAGTTGTAACCTTTGTGCAGACACCTCTCTTCTGAGGAGAGCTAAGGTCCGTATATTCCTTCTTCAGAGAGTTGAAGCCCTGCTGGAGTATAGGAGTCTTTGACTTATAGGTGACCTTTTCGCGACCGTTGCGAACAAGCTGGTTAAAGGTTGGCATATGGCACCTCCTTACTTTTATAATAAATAGATATATATACATCCGTATCCGCGGAACGCACTTTCCCGCGGAAGCGGCTGTAGGCTTATTTTAAAACGACGCAGACCGCACAGCCCACATCTATTTCGCAGAGCTTTCCGAGCTCTTCCATCGTTTTTGTGCAGTCAAGCTCTATCTCGGCATCGTTGCAGAGATCTTTCAGCACGGAGACAAGCTTTTCTTCTGCATCAGTCGCGGCAAACGCTTTTCTTGCGCTCCCGCCTTTTATCAGTTTTTTTGATTGATTGAGACCTGCAACATAAACCGCAGGCAAAGGTATGTCTGAAGACATTTCCGGAAAATTTCCTTTCAGAATTATTCAAAATCATTCGTATTTATGCCGTCATATGTGTGCCGCAAAACGGCATTATTTCACACATAATTACATATGATATAATATACCATGAAAATCCCGATTTGTCAACGAGTTTTTCAATATTTTTGCCATTTTTTTATCTTTTCAGGCACTTATCGGAAACAGTGCGGCGCAAACGCCGTTTTTTGTGCATTTTGCGCGGTGTGGAGAGGGATATTTATCCCGCCAGAGCACAGACTTTCCGCTCCCGCACCGAAAATCGGATGTCCGGTCTCAGCGACCACCGCAAATCGCGCTTCAAGTATAGCCGACAGACAAAACAGAAAGCACGCTCTCTATCCCGTCAGCGCACATATTAGATTCACGCCCGCTTGCCCTGTCTCGGCGACGCCGACCGCGTTCGCTTCGCGAATCGGTCAATTCCCACCTTTATATGCGGGCGTGCAGGCAATGCGTGCACGAATCTGCTCGGCTTTTTCGTGTGATATGTTCGCACGCGTGGTAGTATGAGATTGCGGAGAGCGGCAAAATCACCTACTTTTACTTTGCCATTTGCCGCACGCACTTGCCACGCACGGTTCGCGCGACTAACTCGTGCACGCCGCCAGAGGTTTGTAAGGAGGAGGGCGCGAGTCCTCCTTGCTGACTTTTGGTACTTTTCGTCAGTGAAAAGTACGATAAAAGAAAAGTTTATTTTCACGGGCGAACAATGTTCGCCCCTACTAAGTAGCGGGTCGTCGATGGCGCCGACCCCTACAAGATAAAACCCCAATATAGCCAAAATAAAAAATGTGCTTTCCATTCCGTCAGCGTAGGTATCAGACCCACGCCCGCCTTGCACTTATAGCGGGCGTGCAAGCAATGCGTGCACGAATCTGCTCGGTTTTTTCGTGTGATATGTTCGCACGCGTGGTAGTATGAGATTGCGGAGAGCGGCAAAATCACCTACTTTTACTTTGCCATTTGCCGCACGCACTTGCCACGCACGGTTCGCGCGACTAACTCGTGCACGCGGAGTGAGTTCGCAAAGAGAGGGGAATGCTCTCTTTGCTGACTTTTGGTACTTTTCGTCACTGAAAAGTACGATAAAAGAAAAGTTTCTTTGAATGTAAAAATAAAAACCAAAATCCCGTCAACAGCCAAAACAAAAGATACATGCTCCATCCGCTTTTTCTTTTGCATATACAGGCGCAAAAGAAAAAGCTATCAAAAAGAGAACCTCCGGCAGGAAGTTCTCTTTTCTGTTTTATTCTGCGATTTCAGCCGCATTCGTCTCGGAAACAGCTGCGGTTACAGCCGCAAATTCCGATTCTGTCGTACCCTCTTTATCGACTTCCTTGACCTCGATATTATTGTAAATATCAAGACCTGTGCCGGCAGGGATCAGCTTACCGATAATAACATTTTCCTTAAGACCGATGAGATGGTCAACCTTACCCTTGATTGCAGCCTCTGTAAGCACCTTTGTTGTCTCCTGGAAAGAAGCCGCGGAGAGGAAGGATTCTGTCTGCAATGCCGCCTTTGTGATACCGAGGAGGACAGGCGTCGAGGTTGCGGGGCGGAGTGTCTTTTCTCCCGCCGCAATTCTTGCCTCTATCTTCTCATTCTCTTCAAGCAGCTCTGCATTGTCAATTATCGAGCCCATGAGCAGATCCGTATCGCCGCCGTCCTCTACGCGCACCTTGCGCGTCATCTGGCGGGCAATAACCTCAATATGCTTATCGTTTATCTCGATATCCTGCATGCGGTAAACGCGCTGAATCTCTCGGATAATATAATCATATACGGCGGAAAGCCCGTTGATTCTCGTGATATCGGCAGGACTCATATTACCCTCGGTGAGTACATCGCCGCGGTTTACATAAGAACCGTCCTCGATAAGAATCTGAATGCCGTAAGGAATCGGATATACTACGTCCTCACCTGTCTCGGCGGAAGAAATAACGATATTTCTCGAGCGCTTTGCATCGACAAAATGAGCAACGCCGGAAACCTCGGAAACGGTAGCCGTCTTTTTCGGTTTGCGCGCCTCAAAGACTTCCGTAACTCTCGGCAGACCCTGTGTGATATCGCTTCCCGCGATACCGCCCGTATGGAAAGTACGCATCGTAAGCTGTGTACCGGGTTCGCCGATAGACTGAGCCGCGATTATGCCGACAGCTTCGCCTATGCTCACGGTCTTGCCTGTTGCAAGGTCGGAACCATAGCAATGAGCACATACGCCGTACTTGCATTTACACTTGAGTATGGAGCGGACATAAACCTTTGTTATGCCTGCATTCACGATGCTCTGCGCCTGCTCAAGCGTGAGCATGTCACCGTGGTGAGCAAGCACCTCGCCGGTCTGCGGATTTACGACATCATTTATGACAAATCTGCCGGGAAGCCTGTTTACGAGCGGCTCGATAACCTCGTTGCCGTCGCCCATTACATCTGCCACCCAGATACCCTCTGTAGTGCCGCAGTCCTCTTCTCTTACGATGACATCCTGCGATACGTCAACGAGACGTCTTGTAAGGTAACCGGAGTCTGCCGTTTTCAGAGCCGTATCGGAAAGCGATTTACGCGAGCCTCTCGCACCGGAGAAGTACTCGAGAACATTCATGCCTTCGCGGAAGTTGCTCTTGATCGGGATTTCCATTGTGCGTCCCGTAGCCGAGAACATCAGACCGCGCATACCTGCGAGCTGACGCATCTGGCTCATGGAGCCACGGGCTCCCGAATCGCTCATCATGTTGATAGGATTGTATCTGTCAAGACAGTCCTGAAGTGCATCCGTAACATCCTTTGTTGTCTGCTCCCATACGTTTATGACGCTCTTGTAACGTTCATCCTCGGAGAGAAGTCCTCGGCGGAAGTCGCGCTGGATATGGTCAACTTTCTTCTCCGCTTCCGCAATGAGAGTTTTCTTCTCGGCAGGAACCGTCATATCAGAAACAGATATGGAGATTGATGCCTTTGTGGAATATTTGAAGCCGTTCGCCTTTATCGCGTCGAGAACGCGTGCGGCAACAGCGGGGCCGTGCTTTCTAATTGTTCTGTCAACTATCTGACCGAGCTGCTTCTTCTTTGTCGTGAACATGATTTCGAGGTCGAGCAGCTTGGAGGGGTCACTTCTGTCCACAAAACCGAGATCCTGCGGGATAGGAGCATTGAATATAAGTCTGCCGAGTGTGGCGTCGATAAGACCCGTGTGGGTGACGCCGTCTATCTCGCGGGAAACGCGCACCCTGATAGGCGCGTGCATGCCGAGCAGACCGTTTGCATAAGCCATCATGGCTTCGTCAAAATCTCTGAATATGCTTCCCTCTCCGGGCTCGCCGGCGCGGTCTATGGTGAGGTAATAAGAACCGAGCACCATATCCTGCGAAGGAACAGTTACGGCTTTACCGTCAACAGGCTTCAGGAAGTTGTTTGCGGAAAGCATGAGGAAGCGTGCCTCTGCCTGAGCTTCGCTTGAAAGCGGAATGTGAACAGGCATCTGGTCGCCGTCGAAGTCGGCGTTGAATGCCGAGCAAACGAGCGGATGAAGCTTTATCGCTCTGCCCTCTACGAGCACGGGCTCGAACGCCTGAATGGAAAGTCTGTGGAGCGTGGGAGCACGGTTGAGAAGCACGGGATGGTCCTTTATTACCGTTTCGAGTGCATCCCATATCTCGGGACTTGCCTTCTCCACCTTTTTCTTTGCGTCCTTGATATTGGAGGCGCTCTGCGTCTCGACAAGGCGCTTCATAACGAACGGCTTGAAGAGCTCAAGAGCCATTTCCTTAGGAAGTCCGCACTGATAAATCTTCAGCGAAGGACCTACGACGATAACGGAACGTCCGGAATAGTCGACACGCTTACCGAGCAGGTTCTGACGGAAGCGTCCCTGCTTACCGCGGAGCATCTCGGAAAGAGACTTGAGCGGACGGTTGCTGGAGCCGCCTGTTACGGGCTTGCCGCGTCTGCCGTTATCGATGAGGGCGTCTACCGCCTCCTGAAGCATACGCTTTTCGTTTCTGATGATTATTTCCGGTGCAAAAAGCTCTGTGAGCTTCTTGAGACGGTTGTTTCTGTTGATAACTCTGCGATAGAGATCGTTTATATCCGTCGTCGCAAATCTGCCGCCGTCCAGCTGTACCATCGGGCGGATATCCGGCGGGATAACGGGAATGACATCGAGTATCATCCACTCGGGGCGGTTGCCGGACTTTCTGAATGCCTCGACAACCTCAAGCCTCTTGATAATGCGAAGCTTTTTCTGACCGCCTGCCGTGGCAAGTTCAGCCTTGAGCTGCTCGGAAAGCTTCTCTATATCTATTTCGCAGAGGAGCTCTTTCACAGCCTCGGCACCCATGCCTACGCGGAAATCGTTCTCGTATTTCTCATACATTTCGCGGTATTCGCGCTCGGAAAGGAGCTGCATCTTCTCGAGGGGCGTATTGCCGGGGTCGAGAACGATGTACTGCGCGAAATAGAGTACCTTTTCAAGGAGCCTCGGAGAAAGGTCGAGAAGCAGACCTATACGGGAAGGTATAGCGCGGAAATACCATATGTGGGACACGGGAGCTGCAAGCTCGATATGACCCATTCTCTCGCGGCGCACTTTCTTGGTTGTAACCTCAACGCCGCATTTTTCGCAGACCTTGCCCTTATAGCGGACTCTCTTGTATTTTCCGCAGAGACACTCCCAGTCCTTAGTCGGACCGAAGATTTTCTCGCAGAAAAGACCGTCCTTTTCGGGGCGAAGCGTTCTGTAGTTTATGGTCTCGGGCTTGGTGACCTCGCCGCTTGACCAGCTTCTTATCATTTCAGGGGACGCAAGTCCTATTTTAATCGAATTAAAAATCTGTTTTCCCATTTTGCATTTCCCCCTTTCTTATTCCATATCGTCATCGTCGGCGAAGTCCTCTTCGTCGTCGAATTCATCGTCATCGAAGTCAAAATCATCATCGTCATCGTCGCCGCCCGCAAATTCGGATTCGGGGTCGTCGATGATGGTGATGTGCTCGTCGTCATCCTCGCCCTCAACCGTTCTGCCGATGTCGTCCATGGAAACGGTGGCAGGTGTATCGTCGAGGTCGTCGCCGATGGAAGAAAGTGCTATTTCCTCGCCGTTTTCATCGAGAACTCTGATATCGAGTGCCAGCGACTGAAGCTCTTTTACAAGCACGCGGAATGACTCCGGAACGCCGGGCGTGGGAATATTCTGACCCTTTACGATAGCCTCATATGCCTTTACACGACCCGTGACATCGTCACTCTTGACCGTGAGGATTTCCTGAAGCGTATAAGCCGCGCCGTAAGCCTCGAGAGCCCAGACTTCCATTTCTCCGAAGCGCTGACCGCCGAACTGGGCTTTACCGCCGAGAGGCTGCTGTGTAACGAGAGCATAAGGACCTGTGGAGCGCGCGTGAATCTTATCATCTACAAGGTGATGGAGCTTGAGATAGTACATGATACCGACGGTTACGGGGTTATCGAATGCTTCGCCCGTTCTGCCATCGTAAAGAATCTGCTTGCCGTCTACGGTTTTCAGCTTCTTCTCCGCTATCTTCTCGGCTACAAGCGCCTTGTTTGCGAGCTTATCCTCGCCGAATTCTATATATTTCTTTTCGCCCGTTTCCTCGTCAGTGACCTCTTCATAGAATTTTCTGCCCTTGAGCACATCGCTCGGGAGAACGTCTCTGTAAAGTCCGGCAAGGGTGAGCGCCTCTGTGATATCGCTTTCCTTCGCACCGTCGAAGGCAGGCGTCATGACCTTGAAGCCGAGATGCTTTGCAGCGATACCGAGATGCACCTCGAGCACCTGACCGATATTCATTCGGGAAGGAACGCCCAGAGGATTCAGCACGATATCGAGCGGTGTACCGTCTGCGAGATAAGGCATATCCTCGGGAGGAAGTATGCGAGAAACGACACCTTTGTTACCGTGGCGTCCCGCCATCTTGTCGCCGACGGAAATCTTTCTCTTCTGCGCGATATAGACGCGAACCGTCTTGTTTACGCCGGGAGAAAGCTCATCGGAATTTGCGCGTGAGAATACCTTTACATCCACAACGATACCGCTTTCGCCGTGCGGCAGGCGGAGCGAAGTATCGCGAACCTCGCGTGCCTTTTCGCCGAATATGGCGCGAAGCAGTCTCTCCTCGGGAGTAAGCTCGGTTTCGCCCTTGGGCGTAACCTTACCTACAAGTATATCTCCCGCGTGAACATCCGTACCTATGCGGATGATACCATCGGCATCGAGATCCTTGAGCGCGTCCTCGCCGCAGTTCGGAATTTCTCTTGTGATTTCCTCCGGACCGAGCTTGGTGTCTCTTGCTTCCGTATTGTATTCTTCTATATGAATAGATGTATAAACATCGTTGCGAACGAGATTTTCGTTGAGCAGAACGGCGTCCTCGTAGTTATAGCCTTCCCATGTCATGAAGCCTATAAGAGCATTCTTGCCGAGGGAGATTTCGCCGTTTGAGGTAGCGGGACCATCCGCTATTACATCGCCCTTTTCGACTCTGTCGCCAAGATTTACTATAGGTCTCTGGTTTACGCAGGTGCCGACATTGGAGCGCTTGAACTTCAGGAGAGCATATCTGTCCTTCTGTCCGTCATCGCGGCACACTATGACCTCGTCGGAGGATACTCTGTCAACATATCCGCCTTCCTTGGCTATAACGCAGACACCGGAGTCTATCGCCGCCTTATATTCCATGCCGGTACCTACTATCGGAGATTCCGTCATCATGAGCGGAACAGCCTGCTTCTGCATGTTTGAGCCCATGAGCGCACGGGAGTTATCATCGTTTTCAAGGAACGGAATGAAGCCTGTGGCAACGGATATAAGCATCTTCGGCGAAACGTCCATGTAGTCTACCATAGAGGCGTCCACTTCGACTATCTCCGCCTTGTCTCTTGCAGTTACCTTGCGGTTTATGAATCTTCCCTCTTCATCGAGAGGTTCGTTTGCCTGAGCAACAATATAGTTGTCCTCGACATCGGCTGTCATGTATTCGACATTATCGGTAACGATGCCGTTCGCCTTGTCAACCTTGCGGAAGGGAGCCTCGATGAAGCCGTAATCGTTTATTCTCGCGTAGCATGCAAGATATGAGATAAGACCGATATTGGGGCCTTCAGGCGTCTCTATCGGGCATATGCGTCCGTAGTGAGTATAATGCACATCGCGGACTTCAAACGATGCACGGTCTCTGGAAAGACCGCCGGGGCCGAGCGCGGAAAGACGGCGCTTGTGAGTAAGCTCGGCAAGCGGGTTGTTCTGATCCATGAACTGGGAAAGCTGTGACGAACCGAAAAATTCGCGTATCGCAGCCACTACGGGACGGATATTGATGAGTCCCTGAGGCGTGAGGCTGTCCGCATCCTGAATAGTCATGCGCTCTTTTATTATCTTATCCATGCGGGAGAAACCGATTCTGAGCTGATTCTGAATAAGCTCGCCTACAGCGCGGATTCTTCTGTTTCCGAGATGGTCGATATCGTCGGGATTGCCTATGCCGTGTGCAAGACAGATGAGATAGTTCATCGAAGCGAAGATATCATCCTTTGTGATATGCTTGGGAGAAAGCTCGGCTGCTCTCGCTTTTGCCTCTGCCTTTATCTTTTCGGCGTCGCCGCCGCATTCCTCCATGATGGAGAGCAGCAGGCTGAGCTTTACATGCTCGTTTATGCCGCAATCGCGCAGGTCATAGCCGAGAACATCCTTGGCATCGACCATACCGTTGCCGAATACCTTTATTTCTTTGCCGTCACCGATATCGACATAAGCCTCGTTCACGCATGCGTGCTCAATGACCATAGCCTCATCGTATGTGAGCGTTTTCCCCGCATCGAATATAAGCTCGCCGGTTATGGGATTGACAACCGGACGCGTGAGCGTTCTGCCTGTGATTCTCTTGCCTATCGCGGTTTTCTTGTCAAATTTATATCTGCCGACAGCACCGAGATCATAGTGCTTCTGATCAAAGAACATATTATTTATGAGTATCTGCGCGCTTTCAACTATCGCAGGCTCGCCGGGACGGAGCTTTTTGTATATTTCCTTGAGCGCCTCTTCATAGGGAGAGGTACCGTTCTTGTCCGCCTCATTCTGCATTCCGTCTTTTTCAAGGGTGGCAAGTATTTTCTGGTCGTCGCCGTAAACGGAGCGTACTCCCGTTGAAGAAGCGGTTGCTTCCTCAAGGGCACGGATAAGTATTGTAGCCGGTATCTTTCTGTTTTTATCGATACGGACCCAGCAAACATCATTGAGATCCGTCTCATACTCAAGCCAAGCACCGCGGTATGGGATGACGGTAGCCTTCACTATCATCTTGCCCGTTTTGTCCATCGCGGTTTCGTAGTACATACCGGGTGAGCGTACCAGCTGTGAAACGACAACTCTCTGCGCGCCGTTTATGATAAATGTACCCTCATCGGTCATCAGCGGGAAATCTCCCATGAAGAGATCCTGTTGCTTTACTTCGCCTGTACTCTTATTTGTGAGTCTGACAGTAACTCTGAGCGGGGCTGCATAGTTGGCGTCTCTCTCCTTGCATTCCTCTATGGAATACTTCGGCGTTGCGTCTATGGAGAAGTCCACAAACTCGATAACGAGATTGCCGGAATAATCCACAATAGGCGAAACATCTGAGAGAACCTCTCCGATACCCTTTTCAATGAGCCATCCGTAGGACTTCTTCTGCACCTCGAGAAGATCGGGCATATCTATGATGTCCTTTACCTTAGCATAGCTCATTCTGATGTTTTTGCCAAGCTGCTGGGGTTTGATTCTCATATAATCACTCCATTCATAATTTAGCTTGCCTTGATTTTGCGCAAAAATCTTTGTTTTTGCTTGCTTTTACCGCCTCTTTCGCGCCGTTTGATTTTACAGTCGGCTAAAAATGGCGATAGCATAAGCAATTATAATGCAGTTTATAAGTATACCACCCATTTGTCAATATGTCAAGAGGAAACTTTCACTTTTTTGAAATAAATATTGACTTTTTTGTCTGAAGATAATATAATTAAAATAAATTCGCTAAAAAGAGGGCGAAAAACGCCCTCCGAATACATTTTTTCAGGAAATGAGGACACTTTTTCATGAAATGGACTTCTCTAAATGATATCCGGGAGAAATTTCTCTCGTTTTTTGAGTCAAAGGGGCATCTCCGCCACGACAGCTATTCGCTTATTCCCGAGGGCGACAAGTCGCTCCTGCTCATAGTCGCGGGCATGGCTCCGCTCAAAAAGTATTTCACGGGTGAAGCTACTCCGCCCTGCCGCCGCATGACGACCTGCCAGCGTTGCATACGCACAAACGATATAGAAAATGTCGGATATACGGCACGCCACGGCACATATTTCGAGATGCTCGGCAACTTTTCCTTCGGCGATTATTTCAAAGAAGAGGCGCTCCCGTGGGCATGGGAATTTCTCACCAAGGTTCTCGAAATCCCCGAGGACAGGCTCTGGCCCTCCGTCTACGAAAAGGATGACGAGGCTTTTGAAATATGGAACAAAAAAATCGGCGTCCCCGCCGAGCGTATAATCCGCCTCGGTAAGGAGGACAACTTCTGGGAGCACGGCAGCGGTCCCTGCGGTCCCTGCTCCGAGATATATTTCGACCGCGGCGAAAAATACGGCTGCAGCAAGCCCGACTGCAAGCCCGGCTGCGACTGTGACAGATACATGGAAATATGGAATAATGTTTTCTCGCAGTTCAATAATGACGGCAACGGCAACTATACCGAGCTTGCTCAGAAAAATATAGATACCGGCATGGGACTCGAGCGTCTCGCCTGCGTAATGCAGGGAGTGGACAGCATGTTTGATGTCGATACCATTCAGAATATCATCTCCGCCATCAGCGAAAAGGCGGGCATAAAGTACAGGGAGAATGAGAAAGCCGACATTTCCATGCGTATCATCGCAGACCATATGCGCGCTTCCTCTTTCCTTATTGCCGACGGCGTAATGCCCTCAAATGAAGGTCGCGGCTATGTTTTGCGCCGCCTTATCCGCCGCGCCTGCCGCCACGGCAGACTTCTCGGCATAAAGGGTGCTTTCCTCGATGATATAATCAAGGTAGTGGCGCACGAAAACAAGAGTGCATATCCTATGCTCACGGAAAAGCTCGACTATATCTGCAAGATAGCGGGGCTGGAGGAGGAACGTTTTTCGAGAACGGTCGAATCCGGCATGAACCTGCTCGAAAATCTTATGAGCGCCGCAGAGGAAAACGGAACGAATATCATCTCGGGTGCCGATACCTTCAAGCTTTCCGATACCTACGGCTTCCCGATAGACCTCACGCGTGAGATTGCCGCCGAGCGCGGTATCGCCATTGACGAAGAGGGCTACAGAGATAATCTCGCCGAGCAGAAGCGCCGGGCAAGAGAAGCGCGCGGAAATATCGGCGGCTGGGACGGCAAGACAGCCGATACGCTTTCGGATATTGCAAAGACGGCGTTCATCGGCTATGACAGGCTCGAAACGAAAGCAAAAGTTCTCGCGCTCATCGATTGCGAAACGGACGAGCGCACCGACATCGCCTCGGGCAAGGCGGTAGTCATTACCGACAGCACCGTTTTCTACGGAGAAGGCGGCGGTGAAGTCGGCGACACCGGCACGCTCCTCGGCGAAAACGCCAAGGCAAATATCACCGATACAAAGAAAAAAGACGGCATTTACATGCACATCTGCGATATATATGAGGGTTCGCTTTCCGTCGGCGACGAGATAACAATAGCCGTGGACGCGAACCGCCGTGCCGCCATAAGGCGCAATCACAGCGCAGTTCACCTGCTCGATGCGGCTCTGCGCAGAGTTCTCGGCGATCATATAGCGCAGGCGGGCTCCTATGTTGACGAATACCGCGGCAGATTCGATTTCACCCATTTCGCCGCAGTAACGCCCGACGAGCTGAAAAAAGCCGAGCGCATGATAAACGAAGTCATTCTCTCCGATATCAAAGCCGATATTTTCGAGACAGATATAGAAACGGCAAAGAAATCCGGTGCCATCGCCCTCTTCGGCGAGAAATACGGAAGCACCGTGCGCGTAGTGAAGTTCGGCGATTTCTCAAGCGAGCTATGCGGCGGATGCCATGTAGGCGCAACGGGCGAGATAGGTCTTTTCCGCATAGTTTCGGAAAGCTCCGTTGCCGCAGGCACGCGCCGCATAGAAATAATGACCGGTATGAACGCATATAATGCCGTTCTCGAGAGTGAAAAGCTTCTCTCCGATACGGCGGCGGCTCTCAAGGTAAGCGGCACGGCGGAAATCCCCGCAAAAATAGCCGCAAATGCCGACGAGCTGAAGGCTCTGCGCAAGGAAAACGAGTCGCTCTCCGTAAAGCTCGCTTCCGGCAAGGTTGCGGAAATGCTTGCTGCTGCAAAGAGCGCTGATATGCTCCGCGTTGCCACGCTTGAAAGCGAGCTTCCGCTCGACGCGCTCCGTTCACTTGGCGATGAGGTCAAGGCAAACAATCCCGATATCGTAGCGGTAATGTGCACTACGGCAGGAGGCAAGCTGAATATAGTAACCGTCTGCGGCAAGGATGCCGTCGCTCACGGCGTTCGCGCAGGCGATGTCGTAAAGAAGCTCTGCTCAGTTGTCGGCGGCGGAGGCGGCGGCAAGCCCGACAGTGCCACGGCAGGAGGCAGATTCCCCGAGAAAGTCGGCGAAGCCATGGCTTCCGTGTGCGATATAGTAAAATCGCTTACTAAATAGAAGGAGAGAAAAATGGAAAACTGTCTTTTCTGCAAAATAGCCGAAGGCGCTATCCCTTCGTCCAAGGTTTATGAGGATGAGAAAATCCTCGCCTTCCGCGATATAAATCCGCAGGCTCCGGTCCATATACTCGTCATCCCGAAGGAGCATATCTCAGGTGCCGACGAAATAACGGATGAAAACAGCGGTATTGTGGCATACATCTTCGAGAGAATTCCCGCCATCGCGAAATCAGCGGGTCTGACCTCGGGCTACCGCATAATATCAAACTGCGGTCCCGATGCCTGCCAGAGCGTGCCCCATCTGCACTTCCACATCCTCGGCGGTGCAAAGCTCGCAGACAAAATGGCATAACAGATATATAAAACGGAAAGGCGCTGTTGCTCACAGCGCCTTTTTGATATTGCCGTATATTTACTGTTTTACCCACATTATCGGAGTGACGGTATACTGATTTTTATACCATTCCGCGCCGTCCTCGTGATACCAATATTCAAGATTGGAGTTACCACCGCCCTCGGCATAGGGGTCAGTCGGGCTGTAGAACACAATATGCCAGTCTTTAATCTGTGTCTCGGTGAAGCCATCAACGATTTGTTTGTCAAATTTCCCGTTGCCGTAGTATATCTTTTCGGGGGCGTTTGCACTTGCCATAAGCCGGTTCATAAATCTTCCACTGACAGGACCGCTGATAACCCATTCCTTGTGTGTTGAATTGTTGATAACCTCGAAAGTATCGTTAGTGTTCAAAAACGCCTCACAATCGACAAACCGAACATTTTCGCCGATGATGATTTCTTCCAGATTTGTACAATCAGTGAACATCCCTGCGGGAATGTTTACCACGCCGTTTCCTATAACAACTTTTTTCAGGCTTTTACACTGCGCAAACACACGACCGCTATTGCTGTAATAGCTAAAAGCCCTATCAGCAGGGGCATTAGAATACTCGGCATACCAATATTCGCCCATTTCCTTCACCGTATCGGGAATCACAATTTCTTCGATGGCGGTACGCCAAAATGCGCCAGACATAATATTTTGAACCGTGTCACCAATGGTGACTTTTTTGAGATTGCTGCATTTTGCAAATGTAAATTGCGGAATCACCGTGATGTTATCGATCGTAACCTCGCTGATACCCTTACACAGTTCGAAAAGATTCCCGCCGAAACCGTTTCCGATTGTGGCACCGTCTTTTTCCCAATTCGCATCGCCTGCGGCAGCGTGAAGAATGCCTCCGCCGTTAATATGAAGCTTGAATGTCTTGCCGTCATAGCTGTCAGCCTCACGGTCCACCCAACCGGGTAAATCGTAATATTCTGCTTGAGTGATAACATATCCGTGTTCGTCTGCAGCCCTTCTTGTGCTATGATTTACATAAAGCAAAGGCATTGTGAGGTCTTCAAGGCCCTCACAGTTCAAAAATGCTTTGTACCCGATTTTGGTAACCTCGGGGGAGAGCACAATCTCCGCAACATTTTTCAGATTCGCAAAGGCATAATCGCCGATTACACCGCCATTTACGGTCAGCTTTCTCAGGCTCGTCGGGATGGCACCCTCTGCCTCGGCGTTGCTCGCATAGCCGAAAAGATAACCGAGATTTGTGTTGCGGGTTACCGTATTGTCGGAAGCAAGGTAAGGCAGGGTGAGCTCATTAAGCGAGCGGCAGTTCGCAAGCGCGCCCTCCTTGATGTGGTTGAACACGGAGGAAATGGTGAGATTTGTTACGCTGTTCCAATTCTCGACGCCCATAAGCATGCAGAACTTTGTGCCTTTGTTGTCGATATTGTAGTTCTCATCCACAACATAGTAAAATCCCTCGAATTCGGGCTTCAGTGTCCAGTCGGCGTAGAGCACGATAGCGCCCGTGGTCCCCGCGGGAATTCCGTCCTCGCCGACAAAATCGCCGTAAGGGCTGTTCAGTCTCCATCCGTTAAAAACATAATCATATTTCTCGAGCGGAAGAGGGTGTATCGCATCCCTCACTTCGTAGATATCGACGTTGCTGTTCTGAACGCCCTTGGTGTTTTTATATATAATCGGATAACGCTCAATCTCAAAAACAGGATACAGAGTGATGTCGCCGGGTTTTGATGTGTCGATATTGAGGACAGCATCTCCCATCTCATCTCTCCAGTATCTGAATATATAACCCTTTATGATAAGCGGCTGCAGTTTCACACTGCCCTCCGCAAGAGGGAAAGACGACGGGTTCGGATTTGTATATTGTGCATCCAGCAGCTCTTTGCAATTGTATGTCACATTTATGCGATTGTCAAGCATGGCAGATGCGAGCGCATCGGTCTTATAATTGAACTTTATCTGCGCGCTCGCGCCGTAGCGGAGCATATCTCTGAGCATTTTTATAAGATTTTCGTCGTCAGTTCCCGTAACGCCATCGACAAGTCCCAGCATTCGCGCGGCGTATGTGCAGATGCTGTAGTCTTTGGGAGCACCCTCGTACTTTACACCGCCGACCTCAACATAAGGAGTAGCTGTTACTATATCACCCATCTCCTTAGCCACAAGGTCCTTGTATATCACCACGTAGTATTCTTTTCCGGCAATCGTCTCCTTCTCGGTAGCGACGATATTGACAGGCGCTTTGCCGCCGTCTGCGCGCTCTATCTTCAGACCTACATTTTCCATGGTTATGCCGGGAGCATTGCTGACATCAACGGCATACAGAATATATACCTGATTGCCGAATTCGAGATTGCAGGCGAAAATTTCCGCCGTCGGCGTCGTTTCTCCGTCTGCACTCAGCGCAAGGCAGAAGGCAAATAGCATCACCAGCGTCAGCGCGGCAATAAGAAGTTTCTTTTTCATGTGATCGTTTCCTTTCTTATAATAATATCGGTTCCGGCACGGAGGATTTCACATTTAAATCATCAAAATTCAACCGCTCAATTATATTATACTGCAAAATTTCGCATCTGTCAATATATTTTCTGCCATTAAATAAAAAAGGCGCTGTGAGCACACAGCACCATATTTGCGGATATTCGTCTTTCGGAAAACGCGGGTCACTCGTCCTTGTCGTCAATTTTGGCGAAAGCATCTATGCCGCTCTTGACAGCTTGGATATCCCATGGTCCTCTGTCCGATGTTGTTATAATATCCTCATCTGCCAGTGCGATTATGTCCAGCTTCGGCATCTCAAACATTTCTTTCACAGCGTTCACCTTACCCCTTTTATTTTTGTATGCTGTCCGCGCCTTCGCGCAGAAGCGATATTCATCTTCAAATATATTTTACAATAAACCCGACCGTTTGTCAAGTGTTTTTTGAAAAAATTATCAGCTCATATGTTATATAAAAAATGAAGGAAAAACGCAGAAAGCCCTCCGATGACCGAAGAATAAAAGCAAAAGCCAAGTGAAAGAATAAAATCATGTGAATATCTCTCAAAAATACCGAAATTTTTTCGAAATATTCACATTCAACTAAAAAAATTTCCAAATTTTTAAAAAAAGCAAAGATTTTTTAAAAAAGTATTGTAAAAATATTGTAAATATGGTACAATACTGCATAATAATTATTTTTATACGGCATTTTGAGGCATTATATTCAGAATCCGCATAAATTGAATTATTGCTTGCAGGCTCAGCCTGTAAATCAAAATATTTTTCAGGAGGAAAAACAGATGAAAAAAGTTTTAGCTTTGGTTCTTGTGGCTCTTATGATGCTCGCTCTGTTTGCTTGCGGCAAAAAAGAGGACGTAAAGCCCGTTGAGTATCAGCCTATTGACCCTGCAGATGCAGTTTCTCACAAGGACTTCACTTCCGTTTATTCTAAAATCGGAAGCAAGGTTACCATCGACATGGTAGAAGAAGACAAGGAAACAGGTCTTGCTTATGTTACAGTCGACGGTACAAAATACGAACTCGGTATGGACTTCCTCTCTATGGCAATGGTTTACAATACCACTCCCGTAGCAGACAAGACATCCACCGATGTTTACAACGAATGGTGGAAGCTCTACATTCAGAGATGGAACTACCTCGTTCCCGAAATTCCGCTTTATTCCAACCAGTACTTCGATCTTTACGACAAGAAGATTCAGAACTTCGTTACAACTCCTTACTGGGGTCCCGCGGACGCTATCATTTCTTGCACACTCAAGGAAGGTGTGGCAAGCTCCGTCATTCTCGGCAGCACTACAGACCTTTCCGGTGCTTTCCGTAATGCCGCATTCGGTAAGTCCAGCCCCGGCGCATCCGACCTTGATATACAGAAGCTCACCTCCGGTCATGACACAATTATGTCCGATACAGATGGCATATTCCACTGGAATATGGGTACTCTCGCAGAGGTTCCCACTTCCGTTGTAAACGCAGACGGCACACTCACCTATACAATCAAGATAAGAGATGACCTCGTATTCAGCGATGGTTCCGCTATCAATGCAAAGCACTATGTTGCATCCGTTCTCGCAAACAGCTCGCCCGTTGCCGTTGAGGCAGGCGCTACAGGCAATGCAGGTCAGACGCTCGTCGGCTTCAACGATTTCAAGGCTTACACCGGCGCAACCGGCGAGGAGGCTGCAGGTACAAAGTATTTTGCAGGCGTAAAGCTTCTTGATGACTACACCTTCTCTTTCACATATACTCAGGATTACGCAAACTATTATTACTCCGATACTCTCGCTGCCGCTTCTCCCGTACCGCTCGCTCTTTACCTCGGTGCTGAAGGCGACATCGTAGTTGACCCCGAAACAAAGGCTTGCGGTCTCAACGACGCTTTCTATGCCAAAGAGACAAAGGACGGCAAGGATTCTTACAAAGTAGCCGCTGAAATCGTGGCTAACCTCAAGTGGGATTCCGGTCTTCCCTTCTCCGGTCCTTATGTGATTTCCAACTACGACGCATCCTCTCTTACAGCTACGCTTAAGCTCAACCCCAACTATCCCGGCGACGATGCGCGCGGCAAGGCTTCCATCGAGACAATCACATATATCAAGCTTGTCGAGGAAACACAGCTGGATATGTTCAAGCAGGGTCAGGTCGATATTGTCGCAGAAATCACAGGCGGCGACACAACAAAGGCTGCGCTCAAGATTGTCAGCGAAAACCCCGACAAATATGCAGAGACTCACTATGACCGCGCCGGCTACGGTAAGCTCGGCTTCCGTTGCGACTTCGGTCCTACAGGTATGACAGAAGTACGTCAGGCTATCATGTATACCATCAACCGTCCCGAGTTTGCTCAGACATTCACAGGCGGTTACGGTGCCGTTGTTCACGGTCCTTACTATCCTCTCTCTCAGGCTTTCCTTGCATGCAAGGACACAATCAACATCAACCAGTACAACTACAGCTCCGACAGTGCTATCGCAGTTCTCGAGGCAGCAGGCTGGAAGTACAATGTGGAAGGCAAGGCATTCGACGCCACAAAGGACGCTGTCCGCTACAAGAAGCTCTCCGGCTACGAGCTCTCTCTCGATAACCTCAACTTCAAGACAACAGACGGCAAGTACAAGACAGTCAAGATAGACGGCGAGTACTATATGCCTCTCGCAATCAACTGGTTCGGCACACATCCCAACTCCGTTACAGAACAGCTTCTCACGGCATGGCAGAAGAATTCCACCGCAACAACGGCTATCGGCATGTATATCACATATACTACCACCGACTTCAACAAGGGTCTCTTCGGCGAGCTTTACCGCATACAGCAATATGGCTATGACGGCACACCGAAGCTCAATGCAATCAACTTTGCTACAGGCTTCAACTCCGCTGTTTACGATTACTCTTTCCAGTGGACTATCGACCCCAGCCTGTATGACGATTACAGCGCTGCATATATCATGGACGAAGCTGACTTCTTTGAGAACTATAACAAATAATCCGCGAAGAAGCGCAAATAAGATTTAAAGGCGAAAGCCTTCATGCCTTGCAGGAATGACGCCCCGTGCGTCATTCCTGCAAAGTCGTATATATATGCGTTTTTTTGCCGCGCAAATCAAGCGGCATTGCGTTGGTTCGACAGTATTCGCGGCACAAAAATGCATATATATAAAAGATTTTTATAATTTTCCGGGAGGACACAATGGGAAAATACTTAGTTAAAAGACTGCTGTATATCATACTTGTATTCTTTATCCTTTCCCTTATGCTTTTTCTCATCTACAATATGCTGCCTATAGACAAGGCGGCGCAAACGGCAACCGAGGAAGTAAAGGCAAGCAAGGGCAAGCTCAATTACGATGAGCGGTATGAATTCTGGCAAAAGAAATACGGCACAAACGGTACAAAGCTCGAGCGCTACGGCAGATGGATAGGTATCTATCCCTATGACGACGGCACCTTCAACGGTATACTTCAGGGCAATCTCGGCGATTCCGCCATATACAATAAGCCTGTTGCCGAGGTTATCAGGGAGCCGATGAAAAATACCATTTTCATAAATATTTTCGCTACTATCCTCGCGCTCGGCATAACTATACCGCTCGGTATTTTCTGCGCAGTGAAGCGCGGCTCAAAGCGCGATGTAGCCGTTCAGGTGGGAACAGTCGTGGGCTACAGCCTGCCAACCTTTATCATAGCCATAGTATTCATCTGGCTTTTTGCCGTCGTGCTCGGGTGGTTCCCCGTCTCGGGAATGATAACGGCAGGCAGTCTTGAGTGGACACCGTGGCGGCAGTTCTGGGACAAAATGTACCATCTCGCCCTGCCGCTGATAGTAATGACCTTCTGCTCGCTCGGCGGTATGACAAGATATGTCCGTGCCTCCATGATTGAGGCGCTCTCGATGGACTGCATCAGAACAGCGAGAGCAAAAGGTCTGCGCGAGCGCGTTGTCATCTACAGTCATGCGTGGAGAAATGCGCTTCTCCCCGTGGTAACGCTCATCATAGGCTGGTTCCTCGGAATATTCAGCGGCTCTCTGATGATAGAAAACATCTTTGCGCTCAACGGCATAGGCAGAACATATTTTCAGGCACTCACCAATAACGACAACGAAATAGTGCTTGCTCTTCAGATGTTCTACATATTCATTTCTCTCGCGGGCAATCTTTTCATAGATATCATCTACGGTCTCGTAGACCCGCGTATCAGAGTCAACAAGTAAAGGAGGCGGATTTATATGTCAAAGAATAACAAGCAGAAAGAAAATAAATCCGCTCGCGGCGGTTTTAAGATAGGTCGCTGGTTTTCAAGAATGTTTATGGGCGCGAGCAAGGAGCTTTCCGATAGCGAAATCTTCGCCGTGGAAAAGCTGGAGTCTCCCTCCAAGCTTGCAGTCAAGGCATTTTTCAGGCGCAAAATAGCGGTCGTTTCTCTCGTAGTGCTTATAGCTATGTTCATACTCGTTTTTGTCGGTCCGCTCTTTCTTCCGATGGATGTAAACTTCATTGATGCAAATCAGGCGAATATCGCTCCCAATATGACAATGCGCAAGGTTCCGGCAGGCATGAAAAACAATATCGCGAGCATCTCCGGAACATCGCTTTTTTCCGTCGGCGTAAGCGAGGATAACAACATATATTTATGGGGATATCCGAAAAATACGCTTTCAAAGGTTGACTATTCCGAGATTCCGGAAGAGCTGAAAGACGGCAAAACCTATATGGCTTCCGCGGGAAATGACCATGTCATTGCGATAAGCACATCGGGCAAGCTCATCGGCTGGGGTGTAAATTCCCGCGGTCAGTACGGATATTTTCAAGGCAACAAGGACGATCCTGTAATCCAGTGTCCCGTGGACCTGATAGAAAACGGAGTCGAAGATGTCACCAAGGTCCGCCAGCTTGTCGCGGGCTATCAGGTGAGCGCTCTTGTATATGACGGCAAGGTTTACATGTGGGGCAACAAAAACGCCTGCCTCAATATGGCTGAGGTAGACTCGGGCAACTATACAAAAGTAAAGAAGGTCGCTCTGACAAACTATTATGCCTTCCTTCTCATGGAGGACGGAACGCTGGAATGTCCCGGCGGTATGCTTCGCCGTGAAACGGCAACCTCCTCAACCGGAGAAAAGGTGAGCATCATGTCTTACCTGAGCGGTAAAAAGATAGCAGATATAGCAACAACAAACGGATGTCTCGCCGTTCTTCTCGAAAACGGTGAGGTTCTCGTTCAGGGTGCTTCAAGATACGGCGAAAATGCCATAGCGGAAATTCCCGCAGGTGAAAAGCTTGTGGCTATCAGCGGCGGTGCTTTTCATTTCGTCGGCGTCACCGACGGCGGTCATGCATATGCATGGGGTTCAAATGACAAAGGACAGCTCAAGGATATAAACGGCACGGAATGCTCTGCCGTTTACGCAGGTCCTTATCAGACATATCTTGCGGATTCCGACGGCAAGCTCATCAAGTCCTCCGGACTCAAGGGTTATCCTTTCGGAACAGACAACCTCGGCAGAGATACGCTGACGCGAATCATCCACGGCGGTAAAATGACAATGACAATAGGCGCCATCGCGGTTATCATCTCGTCCGTCATCGCCATTATCGTCGGATGCCTCTCCGGTTATTTCGGCGGCTGGGTCGATATCCTCCTCATGCGTGTCACGGAAATTTTCTCGGCTATTCCGTTCCTTCCCTTTGCAATGATGCTCTCGTATGTTCTCACATCGCGCCCCATCAGCGAGACCACGAGAATAATGATAATCATGGTAATCCTCGGTCTGCTCTCATGGACAGGTCTCGCGCGCATGATACGTGCGCAGGTGCTCGCCGAGAGAGAAAAAGAATTTGTCACCGCGGCAAAGGCAATGGGTGTAAAGGAGAGAATCATCGCTTTCCGCCATATTCTCCCGAATATCATATCGGTCATCATCGTCAGCATGACGCTCGATTTCGCGGGCTGTCTGCTCACGGAATCCAGCCTTTCTTACCTCGGCTTCGGCGTTCAGCAGCCGCGACCCACATGGGGTAATATGCTGAACGGTGCAAATAACTCTATAGTCATTCAGAATTACTGGTGGCAGTGGCTCTTCCCCGCTATATTCCTTGCAATAGCCACTATCAGTATCAATATATTGGGCGATACTCTGAGGGATGTTCTTGACCCGAAGAGCAGCCAGGAAAAGTAACGGAGGTGAAAAAATAATATGTCATTACTCGAAGTAAAGCACCTTCATACATATTTCAAAACAAGAAAAGGCACCGTAAAGGCGGTAAACGATGTTTCCTACAGCCTTGAACCGGGCAAAACAATCGGTATAGTCGGCGAATCCGGCTCGGGCAAGAGCGTCTCCGCCATGAGTATACTCCACCTGCTCGACGGAAACGGATATATAGCCGAGGGCGAGATACTTTTCGACGGCAAGGATCTGACAAAGCTCTCCGAGCAACAGATGTATGATATCCGCGGAAATAAGATTTCCGTTATCTTCCAGGAGCCGATGACCTCGCTCAACCCTGTATTCACGATAGAAAAGCAGCTCTCCGAGCCTTTTCTCATACATCAGGGCAAGTCAAAAAAAGAAGCAAGAGAAGCAGCTCTCCGGATGCTCTATGATGTTCAGATTCCCAATCCCGAGGCAGTCATCAAACAGTATCCGCATCAGCTCTCCGGCGGTATGAGACAGCGCGTCATGATAGCTATGGCGCTCGCCTGCAAGCCGAAAATACTCATCGCTGATGAGCCGACCACGGCTCTCGATGTTACCATTCAGGCACAGATTCTGCATCTCATGAACGAACTCCAGAGAGAAAACGGCACCTCCATTATCTTCATTACTCATGACCTCGGCGTTATCAATGAAATGGCAGACGACGTTGTAGTAATGTACTGCGGTCAGGTCGTGGAGCAGTCCTCGGCAAAGGTTATATTTGCCGACTGCAAAATGAGCCATCCGTACACGGAGGGACTGATGTTCAGTATCCCCCGCATAGATAATATCACGCATAAGCTTGAGCCTATTCCCGGTGTTGTGCCTCATCCTCTGGCACTGCCGAAAGGATGCAAATTCGCTCCGAGATGCAAATATGCGACAGCGCGTTGCTTTGCCGAAGAGCCGGAGCTGAAAGAAGTGGTGGCGGGTCAGAAAATCCGTTGCTTCTATCCCGAAAAGGAGGTGAGAAAAAGTGCAGAACACACCGAAGAACACAGAAAAGCTCTTATCAATAACAAATCTTAAGAAATACTTTCCTGTCGGCAAGTCAAGCATTTTCCAGAAGAATCAGCTTTATGTCCGCGCAAACGAGGAAATCACGCTCGATATCTACAAGGGCGAAACACTCGGTATAGTAGGCGAATCGGGCTGTGGTAAATCGACGCTCGGCAGAGTTATTCTCCAGCTTTATGAACAGACCGCAGGCACCACGATGTTTTACGGTTATACTCTCGCCGAAATTTCTCCCTCGTATGTAAGAAAAACGCTCTCGCATGCAGAAAAGTATGTAGCGAAAATACATTCCGCCTATGCCAAAGCGGAGGCACTCACAAAGAGGTGCGACGGACTCGGTGCAAATGCCTCTTTCTTCGACCTCCAAACGAAAAACCTCGCGATAGCCGACTATGAAACAGCACTTTCCCATGTGGCAAAAATTCTCGGCGGCTTCGTCGTAAAGGACACTAAGGCAGGCGCGGCACTCCTGATGGAGCGCTCAAAAAGAGAGCATGAGATAGTTGAGCTTCAGAAAAGCATTGTCAACATAAAGAACGAAATTGAGGTTCTCGAAGCAGAAGAAAACCCGAAAAAGAAAGCAAAAGTCCCCGCAAAGATAGCGGCACTCGGCAAAAAAGCTTCCGCTATAGAAGGGACAATTGCAAAGTATGAGAATGAAATATCCGAAGTCAGCGCAAAGATAGACGCGCTCAAGGAAAAGCACGCGGGCGACGCCGAATTTGCGAAATACGAAGCAATGCTGGATGACGGCATAGACCTCGCCAGACTGAAATATTCCGAGATGCGCCTGCTCCGCAAGGATCTGCAGATAATCTTCCAGGACCCATATTCCTCGCTCAACCCGAGAATGACAATAGGTCAGATTATCGAGGAGGGTCTTGTTACACATAATTATTACAAGCACGGTTCTCCGAAAATGAAGGAATATATCCTTGAGACGATGCGCCGTTGCGGCTTGCAGGATTATATGATGCACAGATATCCGCACCAGTTCTCGGGCGGTCAGCGCCAGCGTATCTCCATTGCGCGTGCGCTTGCCGTGAAGCCGAAATTCATCGTTTGCGATGAATGTGTATCCGCGCTTGATGTTTCCATTCAGTCGCAGATAATAAACCTGCTTCAGGAGCTGAAGGAAAAAGAAAACCTCACATATATGTTCATCTCGCATGACCTCTCCGTAGTAAGATATATTTCGGACAGAATCTGCGTTATGTATCTCGGCAATATAGTGGAGCTTGCAAGTGCGCAGACAATTTTTGAGGATCCTCGTCATCCCTATACCGTGGCTCTGCTCTCCTCCATCCCGACAACTGATGCCGAGAGCCTGAAAAAGGAAAGAATTCTGCTCGAGGGCAATATTCCAAGCCCCATAAGACCTCCGGAGGGTTGCAAATTCCATACAAGATGCTATATGGCTTGCGACAAGTGCAAGAGAGTTCCCCCTCCGCTCACAGAGGTTGAACCCGGGCACTTCGTAGCCTGCCATTTCCCCGAGAAAAAGCTGGATGAAAACGGCGATTATCTCTTCGATGTACCGAAAACCTTGAAAAACGGCAAGTAAAACCGCCGCACCATCAGCATAAAATAAGGAGTCGATATGATTTGGAAGCGCATAAAAAAATCCTCCGGTGAACAGGAGGAAAAGTTCAAAGAGATGATGACAGAGGAAAAGGTCAGCTTCAAGGAAAAGCTGGCAATGGTTCTGTCCGGATATCTCGTCATATTGTTGCCGTGTCTTTTGATTCTGGCTCTCTTCGGGCTTTTAATGCTGTGGATATTCGGCGCACTGTAATGAGCAGGGATGCTAAAAAAGTGCAGACCGAAAAAGTGAAATGGTGTGTACTTTTTAAGGCAAAAAACATTTATTAAAGCTTAAAATTTTTAGTAATATTGATTTATAAGGATGGCAGGAAATCCGCGAGCGGATTTCCTGCGTCTTATTTATTTTCACTTTTTCTCTCGCCGAAATCCGTCTCTGCCGTACACTCGTACGGCGACGAAACGGATATTCGACGATTCTGCGCATTTTTATCTATCCCTGCAATGCTAAAAAGTGCAGACCGAAAAAGTGAAATGGGAATATGCTTTTTTAGATAAAGACATCTATGAAAGCTTAAATTTTCAGCAATATCAATGTTAAGGAAAACAGGAAATCCGCCCGCGGATTTCCTGTTTTTTATCAGAAATCAACCGTAAATTCCTCTGCCTCGGGTGATTCATAGATGTGCTCCTTACACTGGACGAGTGTAAGGCTTTTTTCTTTTGCGCCGAGCACATTGTACATGGCGCATACACCTGCGGGCGGCGTAGTATAATCGCCCAGCCCCGCCCGTATGACGGTTTTCATTTTAATGTACGGCGCGCGGAGAGTGAGATCAAAAAATCTTATCGCTCCGCCGAATTCGCCCCAGCCGCAAAGCCTGCCAATGCTTGCCGCGTTTATATCGCAGAGCCACGGTACGAAAATGTCAAGCAGACTCACCTCGGGCACAAGATAAGCCGCGTGCATCGCCTGCACAGCGCCCTGACTTCCGCCGCGGGAAATGAGATTTTTCCCATCCCACTCGGGCAGGGTCATAAGATAACGCAGAGCCTGCGCGGCGCGTATCATCATGTATTTGAAATAACAGGTGTGCGGATTTTTATTCTGCTCGCGGTCAAAGCCGTAGCCGCGAAGCCTGCCGTCGGCAAGCTCCGCATAATATTCATCGGGCATGGCATTCGGTATGCCGTGCGCATTCACGCAGAAAATCACCTCGTCATCCGAGAAATTGAACCATGCGCTCTTCACGCCGTAGCCCTGAAAAACAGCGCGGCAGGCGTGCTTTTTTCCGTCACGCGGGACAGTCAGTATTCCCGAAACGGGGATTCCTCCCGCGCAGGCAAGACGCATATCATATATATCGTGATTCGGATGCTCGGGGTCGTCCGTGAGTTTTCGCTTTTCTATTTCCTGCGGCGGCACTGCATGGAGCTCCGTTCGGCAGCTCTGCCAGAAATCATCGTAGCCGCAGGGCTTTTCCGTTACGCCTGCTATCTTCTCCGGCTCATATCCCGCGCCGCCGTAGAGCTCGTCACATTCCGGCAGCTTCTCGCCGTCATTGCCGCAAGCCCACGCGCGGACATAGATAAATCCCGGGCGCTCAAGCTTTGCTCTCAGCGTGATGTGTCCGCTCTCACCGCTTTCCTCGCCCGCGCTTTCGTAGCCGAAATCGGCTTTTATCTCCCATTTCAGCGAGTGGCACGAGGCGGGCTTGCCGTCCTCGCGAAGATAAATGTCAAAGGTCGCTTCCTCGCCGGAGCGGTAGCTGTAAGGTGCTTTGTCGGTTTTCATGTAAAAATATTTCTGTGCCACTGTTTATTCCTTTTCTATCGCGGCGGGCGCACGCATAGCCTCCGCCATTCTGTTCATCGTTGCCTCGTCAAATTTAGGCGTGCGGTCATAGTTATATATGCCGTTCTGTTCCTGTTCCACATCGTAGAGCTGAGTATAACAAACTCCGCAGATGCGCGGATTTGCCGCCATAATCTCCGCCATGGTGCAATATCTTTCGAGATATTCTTCGAGCGTTTTCGGCGCGTCGCCATAGCCCCAGCCGCTCTCGTCATTTGTCCAGCGGATGCCGCCGTATTCGCTTATCATATACGGCTCGCCGCGATACTGCTGCCTGCCCGGACGGTTTTCAAATACCTCTTTTTCAAAGCTGTCATATCTTCTGTGCAGCGCCGCTATATCCTGCTGATAGTCGTGTATATCATAGATGTCTGTCACCACATGGTAGTTTCCGCTTGTATCTATGCAGGGGCGCGTCGGGTCGAGGTGCTTTGTCGCCGTGTAGACATCGCGAAGGAGCGCGTCGTTCTGATGTCTGCCGTCGTGCGCGTCCCATGTCTCGTTGAAAGGGCACCAGCCGATAAGCGCGGGGTGATTATAATCGCGCTCCACAGCCTCCGTCCATTCGGGGAGGAAATAACCGAGCATCCCCTCGGCTGTATGGTCGAAGCCCCAGTTTGCGTATTCGCCCCAGACGAGGAAGCCTGCCTTATCCGCCTCATAAAGGAAGCGGCGTTCGAAAACGCGTTGATGAAGCCTTGCGCCGTTGAAGCCGAGACGTCGTGCGCGTTCTATATCGCGCAGAAAATCACCGTCATCCTCGGCGGTGTAGATGCCGGCACCGTAATATCCTTGGTCAAGCACGAGCCGCTGATAAACCCGCTTGCCGTTTATGCGCAGGCAGGCACCGTCCATCTCGATTTTTCTCATGCCGAAATAGCTTTTTAACCGGTCGCATCCGCTCTCGGATGAGACGGTCACGGCAAGGTCATAGAGCGTGGGCTTCTCGGGGCTCCAGAGTGAAAGCTCGGAGAGCCATATGCTTGCCGCTATATTGTCGCCGACGGTGCTCGCCTCTGCCGCGCCGACGCTTCTGCCGCAGAGAAAAGCTTCAAATTTCACATGCTTCTCCCCTTTTCCCGAGAGAAACGCATGGATATTCAGTCTCGCGCCGTCGATATCGGGAGTGAGCCGCATGCCGCGAAGATATACCTCGGGAACCTCCTCGAGCCATACCGGAGCATAAATTCCGGTGCATCGCGTATACATGCAGCCGTAGGAAGCATATTTTTCGCTCTGCTTGCCGCTCGGCTGTGTCCTGTCTCTGGGGTCGCCCTCGCAAATGACGCTGATATCATTTTCTCCCGCAAGCGCGGCATCGGTTATATCAAAGGAAAACGGTGTATATCCGCCGACATGCATGCCGACGCTCCTGCCGTTTACAAAAACCTCGGTTCTGTAATATGCCGCCTCGAAATTAAGCAGTATTCTCCTGCCGCGCTCGGGCGAAAGCATCAGCTTTTTCTTATAGACGCAGGCGTTCATAAAGTCGCGGTGCCCTATGCCCGAAAGCTCGCTCTCTGGGCAGAAAGGCACATTTATTTTCTTTTCAAGATGTGCCGCCTCGGGCACACCGCGCTCGCGCGCACTTTTTCCGAAATCAAAATCAAATTCCCACTCGCCGCAGAGATTCTGCCAGCTTTCGCGGACAAGCTCGGGGCGCGGATAGAGTTTTCTCTCTCCCATTTTGTTCACCTCAGCGAAAATCAGGTTTTGCTCATCCTCATAACGAGGCTGTGCGGCAATATCTTTGCAAGAAAGCGATAAAATTTGAAGAATGCTCGCGGCGTATAGACATTTCTGCCCGCGCTTGCCGCTTTCAGCGCGCCTGCGGCTACCTTGTCCGGGTCACAATACGGCAATGTCTCAAAGGTTTTCGATTTTCCCCCGCTTATGCCCGCCACATCGAGAAATTCCGTTGCCATCGGTCCCGGGCAGACGGCGCAGACATTGATTCCCGTGCCGCGAAGCTCAAATCGAAGCGACTTTGTGAAGCTGAGCACATAAGCTTTTGTCGAGCAGTAGACCGTCATTCTCGGATTCGGCGCAAAGGAAGCTATCGAGCAGGTATTGAGTATAAAGGAGCTGACCTTTTCTCCGCCGATGCGCCTTTTCATATAGGGGAGGCAGAGCGTGGTAACGGCGGTAAGCGCACGGCAGTTGAGATCCACCATGCCCGCCTGATCGGGATAGGTCATATCAATCATATTGCCGAGCTTGCCGAAGCCCGCATTATTGAGAAGTGCGAATATCTCGGGCTTCTTCTCCGCGAGCATGGCGGAAAGCGTCTCGTAGCTTGAGTAGTCCGTCAGATCCAGCGCAACGGGAACTATCTTTGCCGCGCCGGTGCATTTTGCCGCAAGTGCCTCAAGGCGTTCCTTTCTGCGGGCTATAATCCATATTTCATCAAGGGAAAAACGCTTTTCTGTCTCATATAGGAGCTTCTCTCCGAGTCCCGAAGAGGCTCCTGTGATTATCGCTATCTTCATATACCTACCTCGCTTATGTTATTTTTCGCCGTGAGCTGCTTTTCCCTGTGCTTTTTCTGCGCACGCTTTATCACGACATAGACAAGCACATAAAGCACTGCGGCAACGGCAAATCCGGCATAGACATCAAGCATGGAATGTTGCTTTATGAAAACGGTGGAAGCTGTTATCAGTAAAGCAAGCACAAGCCCCGATATATTGAGCCATACTTTTTTTCCGAGCCTGCTGTCGCAAAGACCGAAGTAGGCGGCAAAGGCACCGACCACATGGAGACTCGGTAGAACATTCGTATTTGTATCTATCTTATACATGGCGCCTACCATGCGCGTGAAAATATTGTCATGTGCAAAGCTCTCGGGGCGCAGATTCTGCCCGTTCGGGAAGAGTGCCATGAAAACGACGCTTGCCGAAAAGCCTATGGCAATAAACCACATATATCTGCGGAATTTGTCCCCATCCTCAAAAATAAGCCATATGCCGACAGCACCCATGAAAGGATACCAGAGATAATAAAAGATTACAAAATATTCGCAAAAAGGTATCACATCGTCAAGCGGAGTATACGATACCCAATAATCGGCATCCCAGCCTATGTAATGTTCGAGCATGAAAAACGCGATAAGGTATATCGGCAGATAGAGCGCCCAGAGAGCGTGCCTGTATTTTTTGAATATTTCCTTTTTCATTTTCGTCCTCCGCTTATCTTGTGACATTCGAGAGAACGACATTTTTTGAGCTGTAATATTTCATTGCATTCAGAAGTACACCCGATACATTGAAATATACCTTTGTGTCTCCGTATGCGGCAAAATAGAGATTTTCGGAATTCATGCAGGAGGAGCAGTCAAGCACCTGCGTGAAAACTCCGTTTTCCTTTTCTCCGTATTCGCCGCCTGCGGGAGCTATTATATCGGCATCGGATATGCGGCGGCGGAAAACTTCCTTTGCCTTGCCGTAGCCGTTTACGCGGTAAATATAAAGCTCACCCTTGCAGGTAACATATGTATATTCGATATTCGTATATTTCCATGTGAAAAAACAGAGTATCCACAGAAAAAGCGGGAGCGCCGCGATGACGGGCGGCATCTTCGCCAGAACGAGAAACACGGTGCAGAAAGCCGCCGCAAAAGCGATATAAAGGAGCACGAGAAGCAGTTTCTTTCTCTTGAGCGTCTTGTCATGCAGACGCTTTACAGTATATTCCGAGTATCCGGTGCCCTCGTTTTCAGCATTGAAGGGGATACTTCTCTTCTGGATTTTGTCTTTCCTTGCCATCTTCGTATTTCCTTTCTCAGTCGATGTTTGAAGTAGCAATGATATCGGTTTCGCCGAGGATATCTTTTATCACTATGTCTCCTATCTTCACAGGGGCGCTTATCGTCGCCGCACGGATGATATCCATCGCTTCAAACATTTTTGATTTTGTTATGGGAGCGGCACTCTTGACGGAAACAAAAGCGTCCTCTCTGTTATCCACCTTGACTATGGAGGTGACAACTCTCTTCGGAGCCGTCATTTCCGTTATACCGTAGGTCTCGCCGCGCTTGCAGGTATTTCCCGTGACGGTTATCGTGCCGTCGTCCGCCTGCGTGACGGTAAGCGAACAGCCCATCGGGCAGTTTATGCAAATCATTTCTCTTGTTTTCATTTTTATCACCCGCCTCAGCCCTCAAGTCCTATCGTTATGGTATCTGCGGACTTGTCTATCATTTCTCTCTTCAGAATAACAAATTCCATCTCACCCGGGGCAAATTTGCGTCCCTTGCGCGTATAGAGCGGCTCGCCCTCGCCCGAGCGGACGACTATGCTTTTATCCTTGAAAATATCGGAAACGCGGAAGTATACCTTCACATTGTCCGTATCGGCATATACATCTATCGCCTGCGGAACCGTATAGCGAACGCCCGTTGCCGTCTTGACGGCTATTCTGCGCTCCGGTGCGGCGTCATATTTGCCAATGGCAAATTCAGCCGCGGCATTTCCCGCTATCTCGGCTTCCTCGGAAACATAGTCCACAAGGTCATGAACATGGAGCACGTTTCCGCAGGAGAAAATACCTCTCTCCGCCGTCTCTCTGTTCTGATTCACGGTAGCACCGCCCGTTATCGGGTCGTCGGCAATGCCGGCATCGGTCGCAAGTCTGTTTTCGGGGATAAGTCCGCAGGAGAGCAGGAGCGTATCGCATTCGACATATTCACGTGTGGAATCTATCGGTCTGCGGTTTTCGTCTACCTTCGCTATCGTCACGCCCTCGATTCTGTCACCACCGTGAATTTCGGCAACAGTATGGCTCAGGCGGAGCGGGATATTGAAGTCATTGAGGCACTGAACTATATTTCTGTTCAGACCGCCGGAATAAGGCATCAGCTCGCATACCATCTTTACATTCGCGCCCTCGAGCGTCATTCGGCGCGCCATGATAAGACCGATATCGCCGCTGCCGAGGATAACGACATTCTTGCCGGGCATTTTTCCCTTGAAGCGGATAAACTTCTGCGCCGTGCCTGCCGTATATATTCCTGCGGGACGTGTACCGGGAATACTGAGCGCACCGCGGCTTCTCTCGCGGCAACCCATCGCCATGACTACAGCCTTTGTCTCGAGGATGCTCATACTTGTCTGCGAGCTCATCACGGTCACTGCATGGCCGCCCTCGCAGCGGTCGATGGCAAGCACGGAAGCGTTTGTGATATAGGGGATTTCGCGCTCCTTCACCATATCAATATAGAGCTGTGCATACTCGGGTCCCGTCAGCTCGCGTCCGAACTTGTGCAGACCGAAGCCGTTATGTATGCACTGGCGGAGAATGCCGCCGAGCTGCGGTTCTCTTTCCACTATGAGCATATTGCGTATGCCCTTTTCATATGCGGCAACAGCCGCGCTCATTCCCGCGGGTCCGCCGCCGATTATAACAATATCATACATTTTCGTTTACCTTGCCTTTCCGAGAAGCATATATGACTTCCCGCCGAATTTCGTTACCTGCTCCTCGGGTATGCCAAGCTCACGGGCAAGTATCTCTGTTATCACGGGTGCGCAGAAGCCGCCCTGACATCCGCCCATTCCCGCTCTCGTGCGGCGCTTTACAGCATCCACGTTTCTTGCGGGAGGGTTCTTGCGGATTGCATCGAGCACCTCTCCCTCGGTTATCTTCTCGCAGAAGCATACCACATGACCGAATTTCGGATCATGCTTTATTATCTCGTTCTTCTCTTCCGTGCTCATATGCGAGAAGCGACGTGAGGAAATGCGCTCCGCCTTGAAGTCGCCCCTCTTTTCCATCGTCAGCCCCGCATTTTTCAGCATATCGCATACATAAAGCGCGATGGCAGGCGCGGAGGTAAGACCCGGAGATTCGATACCGACTGTATTTATCGCGTGGTTGCCCGATGAGGAATACTCTATGATGAAGTCTTCGCTTTCGGAGCAGGAAGCGCGCAGTCCCGAGAAAGATGTTATCACCTTTCTGAAATTGAGCTTCGGAACGCTCTTGCAGGCGGTATTTCTTACCATGGCAAGACCTGCGGCACTTGTCGCGTGGTCTGCCTTTTCTGTCTTTTCGGAGGTCGGACCTATCATCAGGTTGCCGTCTACCGTCGGCGTTACGAGGATGCCCTTGCCGAGCTTTGTCGGGACTTGGAATATAGTATGCGAAACCGTTTTTCCCTCTGTCTTGTCAAAGAGCAGATATTCTCCCTTCTTCGCAACGACAGTGTATTTGTCGCCGAGCATGGCGGCTATAGCGTCGCTGTAGAGCCCTGCCGCATTGACTATGTAGCGCGCCTCGATATGCTCGTCTCCGCTCGATACCTTATATCCCTCGCCGTTCTTCTCTATCGCGGTGACAGGGAAATCGCAGAGGAGCGTCGCGCCGTTATCCATAGCGTTGCCTATGGCGGCGATGGTCAGCTCATACGGGCAGACTATACCCGATGAGGTACAGCGCAGAGCGCATACCACGCTATCGGAAAGATTTTTTTCAAGCTTTCTCGCTTCGTCGCCCGAGATGACGGAAAGTCCCTCTATTCCGTTTGCGATGCCTCTTTCGTAAAGCTCCTGTACATGAGGCGCTTCCTCCTCCGAGAAAGCGAGCACGAGCGAGCCGTTATTCTTATACGGAACATCAAGCTCGCGGCAAAGCTCGCGGAACATGCCGACGCCCTCTGCATTCAGCTTTGCCTTCAGCGTGCCGGGGACAGGGTCAAAACCGCCGTGAACTATCGCGCTGTTCGCTCTTGTGGCGCCCATCGCGACATCGTCCTCCTTTTCGAGAATGCAGATGTTGAGCCTGTACTTTGCAAGCTCGCGGGCGATAAGACCGCCGACAACGCCGCCCCCTATAATCGCAACATCATAAATCATTTTGCTTCTCCACCTTTCAGTATATCCAGTATCACGCCGCAATCGTCAAAAATCGCGTCGGATTTGATTTCATGAGCCTTTGCCTGCCCGAGCGTCGTTTCGCCGCTGAGCACAAGCAGAGTTTTTGTTCCGGCATTGACGCCGCTTGCGATGTCCGTATATATACGGTCACCCACGACAAGCGTATTTTCCGCGCAGACGCGGCTGTCCAGCTTGTTTATCCGCTCTATCGCAAAAAGCGGCATTTCGGGTCTCGGCTTGCCTATGTAATAGGGCTTTTTGCCCGTGGCATTCGTTATCATCGCGCATACCGAGCCGCAGTCCGGCACATAGCCGTACTCTGTCGGGCAGACAAGATCGGGGTTTGCCGCGATGAACGGAATATCGCGCGTCAGCAGCTTTGACATTGCCTCAAGCTTGGCAAAGGTCAGCTCCGTATCAAAGCCCGTGACGACAGCTTCTATATCCTCGCTGTAGCTGTCATGGATATTTTCCACGCCGTTTTCGGCAAGCTCCGAAAGAAACGAGCGCGTTCCCGAAACGAAAAGCTTCTTTCCCGCGAGATTCTTTTTGAGATAATCGGCAGTCGCCTGCGATGAGGTGATGAAATCGTCCTCCGCCGCCTCTATGCCGAGTCTCGCCAGCTTTTTCACATAGTCGGATACGCTTTTTGACGAATTATTCGTCATGAAAAGGTAGTGATTTCCCGTTTCGCGTATTGTTTTCAACAGCTCCTTTGTGAAAGGGAAAAGATTATCTCCGAGGTAGATAGTCCCGTCCATATCAAAAAGGTACAGCCGTATCTTTTTCACATCAAGCATTATTTTTTCATTCTCCTTGCCTTCTCGGCACCAAAATCCATTTCAACTTTTTCAGTATAGCATAAAAATGTCGATTTTACAAGGGATAATATAATTAAAATATAATCTTTTTATATAAGGTATTCGGTGAATTTGCCGAATAATGCCGATGCCTCGCGCTTTATCGCCTCTGCTGTCTCCCCGCTCCCCTTGAAAAAAATCACCATGTCGCCGCAGGCAAAAAAAACGGCAACCTCCGCGGGGTCGCACGGCGGACGCTCATATACGGAGCAGAGAAATGCCGCTGCTTCGCTGGCATCACGGGAAGCACGGATACACCACAGCTCCGTCCCCTCCGTCGAGAAATCAGGGCGATAGACAGTCGCTTCGGAGATATATTCTTCATATTCGGCAAAGTCAAGCGAAAGCATATAGCTATCCTCTGCGCACACCTCCTCCGAAAAATACGGCTCATCGCGAAATGCCGCCCGCGCCAGCCGCTCTTCCGCGTTTGTGCCACAGGCGAAAACGACGGCGCATAGCATCATCACCATCGCCGCAAAAACAAGAAATCTGCATTTTTTCATAAAAAATCCTCCCGCAAAAGATAATCTTATCTTCTGCCGCGGAGGACTTTTCTATACTATTTTGACTATTTTGCGTCGTACCATGTTTTGCCGCAACCGACCTCTACCGTCAGCGGGACGACAAGCTTCACGGCGTTTTCCATCTCGTATTTCAGCAGTTCCTTCGCCCGCTCGGCGCAGGAAATGTGCGCTTCTATTATCAGCTCGTCATGCACCTGAAGCAGAAGTCTTGCGTCAAGCCCCTCTTTTTTCAGCCGAGAAGCAACATTTATCATTGCCGCCTTGATTATATCGGCGGCACTGCCCTGTATCGGGCTGTTCATCGCGACTCTCTCGCCGAAAGCGCGCTCCGTATGCTTCTGTGAGGCAAGCTCGGGGATATATCTGCGCCTGCCGAAAAGCGTTTTCACATAGAGGTCGCGCTTCGCCTGCTCGGTGATATTATGCAGATACTCGCGCACCTTCGGATATGAGCGGAGGTAATTTTCTATATATTCGCCCGCCTGCTTGCGCGAAATATGCAGGTCTCCCGCGAGTGAAAATTCCCCCATGCCGTACATTATGCCGAAATTGACCGCTTTCGCCCTCTTTCTCATCTCCACAGTCACCATATCCTTCGATACGCCGAAAATACGCATCGCCGTATCGGTATGGATATCGAAACCGGATTCAAAGGCGCGTATCATATTTTCATCGCCCGAAACAGCCGCAAGCAGGCGAAGTTCTATCTGCGAATAGTCGGCGTCTATGAGCAGATAATCGTCGCTTTTCGCCGTGAAAAACTTGCGCAGTTCTCTGCCCAGTTCCGTTTTTATCGGTATATTCTGGAGGTTCGGCTCCGTGGAGGAAAGCCGCCCTGTTGCCGTCAGTGCCTGACGGAAGCTCGTGTGCACTCTGCCGTTTTCATCCGCCACCTTGCAGAGCCCGTCGGCATATGTGCTTTTCAGCTTGTCAACCTGCCTGTAGTCGAGTATATCATCTATTATCGGGCTGTAGGGACGCAGTTTTTCGAGAATCTCCGCTCCCGTGGAATATCCGCTCTTCGTCTTTTTGAGTGCGGGGAAGCCCATCTCCTCAAAAAGCACCGTGCCGAGCTGCTTCGGCGAGTTTATATTGAATTCCCTGCTCGCGAGCATATAGATGCGCGAGGCGTATTCGCCTTTCATCTCATCGAGCTGCCGCGAGAAATCCGCGAGCTTCGCCGTATCAACGGTAAATCCCTCCCGCTCCATCTCAAAAAGCACGCCGGAAAGCGGAAGTTCTATATCGATATAAAGCGCAAGCTGTTCTGTTTTTTCGAGTTCGGTATACAGCATATGATATAGCAAATATATGTCTTTTGCACAGTCCGCACCACTCTCGGATTCATGCATCAGCAGTCGCGAGGTCAGCTTCGGCAGAGAAAAATCATTCTCGCCCGCGCCGCAGATATAGCCCATCAGCATAACATCATCGCAACTCGCAGTAGCGGTATATCCCGCATCGGCAAGCCTGTGCAGGAGCGATTTTTTATCGCAGCAGACATATTCCCCGCCCGAAGCAAGCAGTGCCGCGCCATCGGCGAAGCTCATCTCCGTCGCGCTTTTTCCATCGTAGGTATAAGCCATGTCTTCATCGAAGTAAATTGCCGTGCGCTCGGGCGCATTGCTCTTTTCAGCCCGCTCGGGCACGGCATGTATGCCCGCCTCATCGAGCGCAAATTTCTTGATGAAAGCGGAAAACTCCAGCTTTATGCAAAGGTCGAGCATGGCGCGCTTGTCCATGCCCGTATATCCCAGCTCCGAGAGCGAAATCCCGAGCGGCACATTGCGACTGATGGTTGCGAGCCACTGCGAGAGATACGCGCTCTCCCTGCCGTCGGCAAGCTTTTTCTTTACAGAGGGCGTGAGCGGCTTTTCGTCAAGCCCGTCATAAATTCCGTCAAGCGAGCCGTAGTCCGCGATGAGCTTCAGCGCCGTCTTTTCGCCTATTCCGGCAACGCCCGGGATATTATCCGAGCTGTCGCCCATCAGCGCCTTCACATCTATAAACTGCGCGGGGAGCACGCCGTATTTCTCCTTGAATTTTTCCGTATCGTACTTCACAGGCTCGGTATTCGTCGCGAGCATGACAAAAGTCTTGTCCGAGATGAGCTGGAGCGAATCCTTGTCGCCGGTAGCGACACAGGTCTCCATGCCCTCCTTCTCCGCCATCGCCGAGAGCGTGCCGAGTATGTCGTCCGCCTCATAGCCCGCAAGCTCGAGCGTATGCAGCCCCATCGCGCGCATCATTTCCTTGGCATAAGGCAGTTGCATGAGAAATTCCTGCGGAGTCGGTTTTCTCGTTCCCTTGTAGTCGGAGAAACGCTCATGGCGGAAGGTCGGTGCCTTCACATCAAAGGCAACCGCCGCATAGTCGGGCTTCTGCTCTGCTATATGCCTGCTCACTATGTTCACCATGCCGTACACCGCGTTTGTGAAAAGCCCGTCGCGGGTAGTCAGCGGACGTATACCGTAAAAAGCCCTGCTGAGTATCGAATTTCCGTCTATCACGAGAAGTTTTTTCATGCGTTCCTCCGTTTGCCGTGTGCTTTTTTCTTTAGTATAGCACAAAAAGCGCGTTTTCGCCATAGTTTGTTAAAAAATTTTTAACTCGCAAAAATTCTCTTGACAAAGGTTCAATTTTGAACTATAATACAATTGTTCAATTTTGAACCGTCATGGAGGTGCCTATGAAGAAAAATACTTTCGCGGATTTCGCAATATGCATGGCAAAGGAATACGAGCCTTTCCGCCGCCGCATAATGGAACGTTTTTCGCTCTCTGCGGCAGAGGTGGATGTGCTGATGTTTCTCGCCAATAATCCCGAATACAATACCGCGGCACAGGTATCGAAGATTCGCATGATACCGAAATCCCATGTTTCGCTCGCGGTAAATTCGCTCTCGGAAAAAGGGCTTCTCATCAAAAAAAGCGGCGAAAACCGCAAATCTGTCTGCCTCATTCCCTCAGAGAGTGCCGCTCCCGTCATCGCTTTCGGCAGAGAAATGCAGGATGCCTTTCAGGAGGCGCTTTTCCTCGGTTTTTCCGCGGAGGAAAAGGCAACGTTTGACACACTGCACGAAAAGATGCGCAAAAATCTTGAAAACACGAAAAAATCATAAGAAGGAATCGAAAACAAATGAAAATTCTCATAGAAATAATCGTATGCTTTTTTGCGGGCATGGGCGCGGGACTCGGCACAGGCTTTGCCGGCATGAGTGCCGCCGCCGTGATAACGCCTATGCTCGTGACCTTTCTCGGCGTGGAGCCGTATACCGCCGTCGGCATAGCCCTCGCCTCCGATGTGCTCGCGAGCGCGATATCGGCATACACCTACGGCAAAAACAAAAATCTCGATGTGAAAAACGGACTTGTCATGATGGTGAGCGTGCTCGTTTTCACCGTTGTCGGCAGTTATATATCCAGCCTTGTCCCCTCTGCGACAATGGGCAATTTCTCTGTGATAATGACGTTCCTGCTCGGCATCAAGTTTATTGTCAAGCCGGTTATGACCACAAAGGAAGCCATGCAGAGCATTTCCGCAAAGAAAAAGCTGATAAAATCCGTTATCTGCGGCTCGGTAGTCGGCTTTATCTGCGGCTTTATCGGCGCGGGCGGCGGCATGATGATGCTTCTCCTTTTGACAAGCGTTCTCGGCTTTGAGCTGAAAACGGCTGTCGGCACGAGCGTTTTCATAATGACATTCACGGCGCTGACAGGCTCTCTCTCCCACTTTGCCATAGGCGGTATGCCGGATATGCTCCTGCTCGTTCTCTGTATCGTATTCACGCTGGTATGGGCAAGAATAGCCGCCGTGATTGCAAACAAAGCTCAGCCGAAAACGCTCAACCGCGCGACAGGCGTCGTTCTCGTTGCCCTCGGCATAGCAATATTCTCATTCTCGCTCATAAAATAAGCGGAAAGGCATGGCAAAAACCGATTTCGGCATTTTTCGGGCAATTTTCTCTCAAAATATGCCTAAAATCGGGCAAAAGCCTATTGACAAGCGATATTTTATATGATATTATATAGTTACCTCATAGGATGCGGTATTGTTTTTCATACGCTCCTATCCGAGGGAGGTACTAAACAATGCCGACGAAAAAGAATAATACGGCGTTTTCCTTCGCGAAAACCGCCTTATTTTGTCGCGCTTCTGTTTTCAAAACCGGAGAGCGGCATTTTTATTGGCTTTTGCATCGGCTAAATCTAAACAGGAGGTCCCGAAAATGCGCGTTAGAATCACACTCGCATGCAGCGAATGCAAGCAAAGAAACTACGACACAATGAAAAACAAGAAAAACGATCCTGACAGAATCGAGCTTAACAAGTACTGCAAGTTCTGTCGCAAGCACACACTGCACAAAGAAACCAAGTAAAAGAAATTGGGCTTTTTAGCTCGGCAAGGAGGAAAACATGGCAGAAAAAACAAAAACTGCAAAAGTAGGATTTTTCAAGAAAATCGGAAAATTCTTCAAAGACTATAAGAGCGAATTCAAAAAGCTCGTATGGCCGACTCCGAAGCAGCTCCTCAAGAACACCGCGGTGGTTCTCGTGAGCATAATCGTTTTCGGTGCGTTCCTTGCGGCCGTAGACACAGGTTTCCATCATCTTTTTGTCGAACTCGCAAACTGGTTCGCACTTCTCTGATTCTATTTTGACAATCGCAGAATAGTTTACAGGAGGAGCGTATGGATCAGACAAACGAAGCCAAATGGTATGTTGTTCATACCTATTCCGGATACGAAAACAAAGTCAAGACAAATCTTGAAAAAATTATCGAAAACCGCGGGATTTCCCATCTGATAACAGATGTGAAGGTCCCATCGGAAATAATTGTCGAGGAATCCGGCGATCAGAAAAAAGAAGTGGAAAGCAAGCTCTTTCCGAGTTATGTGTTCGTCAAGATGATAATGTCCGACGAAACATGGCATGTCGTAAGAAACATCACAGGCGCAACCGGCTTTGTCGGTCCCGGTTCGCGTCCCGTCCCGCTCTCCGATAAGGAAGTCGAGGCTCTCGGTGTGGATACCAGAGTCGCCGCTCCCGCATTTGAGGTCGGAAACAGCGTCAAGATCGTAAACGGTCCTATGTCCGGCTTTGTCGGCAAGGTCGAAAGCATCTCGCAGGACGGCAAAAAAGTCACGGTGCTCGCTTCCGTTTTCGGCAGAGATACCGCGGTCGAGCTTGACACATCAAGTGTCGCTCTCGCAGATTGACAAACTTTTTCGCACATAAAAAAAGCCAAATGTTATGTGCTTTGTGGGAGGGAGAAAATTTTGTTTTATGATTCTCCCGAGGATTACCACATTCGGAGGTGTAAATTATGGCAAAGAAAATTACAGCTTATGTAAAATTGCAGCTGCCTGCGGGCAAAGCAACTCCCCAGCCGCCTGTTGGTCCGGCTCTCGGTCAGCACGGCGTTAATATCGCAGCGTTCACAAAGGAATTCAATGAGCGCACAAAGAACGATATCGGTCTTATAATCCCTGTTGTTATCACAATCTTCGCAGACCGTTCGTTCTCATTCATCACAAAGACTCCTCCCGCAGCGGTTCTTATAAAGAAGGCTTGCGGAATCGAGACAGCTTCCGCTGTTCCGAATAAGACAAAGGTTGCTTCCCTCACAAAGGAGCAGGTACGCAAAATCGCCGAAACAAAGATGCCCGACCTCAACGCGGCTTCCGTAGAAGCAGCTATGAGCATGATTGCAGGCACAGCCCGCAGCATGGGTATCACGGTAGAGGACTAAGGAGGTAAGCAATAATGTTTAAGGGTAAGAAATATCAGGATAGCGCAAAGCTTATCGACAAGACAAAGCTTTATGACAGCAACGAGGCTATTGCTCTCGTTTGCCAGACTTCCAAGGCAAAATTTGATGAAACAATCGAGCTTCATATCCGTCTCGGCGTTGACAGCCGTCATGCAGACCAGCAGGTTCGCGGTGCGGTAGTTCTTCCGCACGGTACAGGTAAAACTGTAAGAACCCTCGTTTTTGCAAAGGGTGACAAGGCTGAGGCAGCTAAGGCAGCTGGTGCCGATTATGTAGGCGCTGAAGATATGGTTGCAAAAATCACAGGTGAAAACTGGTTCGATTTCGATGTTGTTATAGCAACACCCGATATGATGGGCGTTATCGGTCGTCTCGGTAAGATACTCGGTCCTAAGGGACTTATGCCTAACCCCAAGGCAGGCACGGTTACCATGGATGTTGCCAAGGCTGTAAACGAAGCTAAGGCTGGTAAGATCGAGTACCGTCTCGACAAGACCAACATCATTCACTGCCCCATCGGCAAGGCATCCTTCGGTGCCGAAAAGCTTCAGGATAACTTCAATACGCTCATGGGCGCAGTTATCAAGGCAAAGCCTGCCGCTGCAAAGGGTCAGTACATCAAGAGCTGCGTAATCGCAAGCACTATGGGTCCCGGCGTAAAGATTAATCAGGCAAAGCTTGATGTTTAATTTCGGAAACGCAATAAAATAATGAAAGACAGGACGACTGCGGTCGCCCTGTTTTTATTATATCCACTGCATCCGTCACATTCAAAGCTTTCTCCCACCTTTTAGGGGAAGGCGGCGCCGACACACATGCTTCGCATATGTGTCAATCCCCTTTCAGCGGGCGTAGGCAATGCGTGCACGAATCTGCTCGGCTTCCTCGCGTGATATATTCGCACGCGCGGTAAGGCTGATGATGTGCGGAGAAATGGGTAAAAGCTTTTTGATTTGTTATCTATAGCACATACTTGCCGCGCATTACTTCCTGCGGCTAACTCGACTGGGTATGAGGCAGCTTGCAAAGGAGAGCGAGGAGCCTTCCTTTGATGACTTTTTCCTCTCTTTTCTTGTCAGAAAAGCTTTTACTTTGCCTGCGTTGCCGGCAGAATTATCTGCGCCTTGCCGTCGGTGACGAGCGTTGAGGGAAGCTCGCCGTTCCAGCTCTCGAGATATTCGATATACTTAAGATAATCGGAAATGACGCTGATTTCCTCAAAGGATTTGCCGGAGAAGTCGATATCATATTCCACGGTGTCATCGGTTTTTGTTTCATTTATGGAGAAGCCGAGCATACGGGCGATTTCTACGGATTTCAACTTGATTGCGCGTGCTTCTGCCGTAGCTATGGCAAGCGCCGCCTCGGCATTGCCTTCTGCTTTTGCCACTGCCGCCTGCGCCGCGAGTTTAGAAACTTCGAGCTCTTTTTCCGCTTCAATAACGGCTTTTTCCTTTTCATATTGCGCTTTCAGCTTCTGCTGTTCGGCTATCATTTTTTCCTCTACCGTGTTTTCAAAAGCGTCGGAAAAATCAATGTTTGTGAGAACCACAGTTGTGATATTCACATAATAATCCGCCGAGATAGCTTCTTTGATGCTTGCTTCAATCATAGGCGAAACGGTGGAGCGCGTTTCAATGATGTTCATCGCGGATTTTTGCGAGAGAACGGTTTTTGCCTTATCTATGGAAACGGATTGAATACGGTTTGAGAGATGCTCAAGACTGCCGTAATTATTGATGATATCAATGACATGCTCGGGCTGAATCTGATATTGCACTACCATCTCTATATCCATTGTCTGCGCATCGCTTGAATAAGCTGCGGCTTTGATATCCTCCTGCTGAACAGTGAGGTCGTATGTAACATATTCGCGCGTCAGCCAGAAATCGAAATATATGCCTGAAGTGCGCGTGTCGACAGGCTTTCCGAATTCCTTGACAACAGCAATAGTACCTGCATCAACGGTATGTATGCTTGCGGGCACCGCAACGAGCACAAGCAGAAGCACCGCGGCGATAATGCCTGCGATTCTGTTGCCTCTTTTCAGCTTGGCTGTATTTGAATATGCGTCTGCGTGTGAAATTTTCTTCGTGTTTGTACCGATTACGGCAATGCAGATGATGATGCCGACGACAAGAATAACGCCTGAAAAGAATGAAATAAACATGTTTTTTCCTCCGAATTTGATTTGGTTTGTTGCTTTTTCGGTGCATCCCGCGGTGATGCTCCGAAAAAATTTGCCGATAAAAAAATGCCGCTAAGCTTTTGCTTACCGGCTCTGTATTGTCGGGTATCAGGCTCAGTAAGAAAAGCTCCTTACATAAGTCTCATTTTTTAATGCGAAGCCAGCGCAATGCGCGGATGTTGACTTCACAACGGAAAATCCGTTTATTACTCCCTTATGTATTTATAGTATAGCATAATGGACACAAAATGTCAAGGGGTTTGCAAAAATGGCTTGCTAAAAAAGTGCAGACCGAAAAAGTGAAAGGGTGTGTGCTTTTTAATGAAAAAGACATTTATAAAAGCTAAAACTTTTAAGTAATATCAGTTTTAAGGAAGGCAGGCAATCCGCGAGCGGATTGCCTGCTTTTGTTTTTGTTTATTCGGTTTTCTCTTCGGTACAGCTACTCGAGAGGAGCGTTACATTATTTTTCGCCACGGTGAAAAGTCCGCCGCCTATGCGAAGTGCCTTTTCCGTGCCGTCCTGCAACTCAAAACAGCAGATACACGGCTGAACTGAGGTCACAAAAGGCGCATGGTCGGCAAGCACCGCGAGGTCGCCATCGGCACCGCGAAGGGATAGAAACACCGCTTTTCCCGAGAAAATATTTCCATCGGGAGAAGATACGGTCAGCGAAAATTCCTTCATCTCTTCAGCCCTTCAGCTTTCTTGCGCGCGTCGTCTATCGTGCCGACAAAGAGAAATGCAGACTCGGGCAGGTCATCATGCTTGCCCTCGAGAATCTCGCGAAAGCCGCGTATCGTTTCCGAAAGCGGAACGTACTGACCCTCAAAGCCTGTAAATTTCTCCGAAACGAAGAACGGCTGAGAGAGGAAGCGCTGAATTTTTCTCGCGCGGGAAACGAGCTGTTTATCATCATCGGAAAGCTCGTCCATACCCATGATGGCGATGATATCCATAAGCTCTTTATATCTTTGGAGAACGCGCTGAACCTCTCTTGCCACACGGTAATGCTCCTCACCGAGAATATCGGGAGAGAGGATGCGGCTGGAGGACTCCAATGGGTCTACCGCAGGATAGATGCCCTGCGACGCTATACTTCTCGCAAGCACCGTTGTCGCATCGAGATGTGCAAAGGTTGTTGCGGGGGCAGGATCGGTAAGGTCGTCCGCAGGCACATAAACCGCCTGAACAGAGGTTATCGAGCCTTTTTTGGTGGAAGTGATTCTCTCTTGCAGAGCGCCCATTTCGTTTGCCAGAGTCGGCTGATAGCCGACGGCGGAGGGCATGCGCCCGAGCAGAGCGGAGACTTCGCTTCCCGCCTGAGTAAAGCGGAAAATATTATCTATGAAGAGAAGCACATCCTGCCCCTCTTTATCGCGGAAATATTCCGCCATGGTAAGACCGGAGAGCGCGACACGCATACGGGCACCGGGCGGCTCGTTCATCTGACCGTAGACAAGCGAGGTATTTTTCAGAACTCCCGATTGCTTCATTTCGTTATAGAGATCGTTTCCCTCGCGCGTTCGCTCGCCGACTCCCGTGAAAACGGAAAGACCGCCGTGCTGTTTTGCCACATTATTGATAAGTTCCATTATCAGCACCGTTTTGCCGACGCCGGCACCGCCGAAAAGACCTATTTTACCGCCCTTGGAATAGGGACAGATAAGGTCGATTACCTTGATACCTGTTTCAAGTATTTCGGTTGAGGTGGAAAGATCGCAATAATCGGGCGCGGGGCGATGGATATCCCAGCGCTCCTCTGTCGTAACAGGCTCTCCGTTGTCGACAGTCTCCCCGAGCACATTGAATATTCTGCCGAGCGTTTCTCTGCCGACGGGAACGCTTATTGCCTTGCCTGTGTCGAGCGCGTCGACGCCGCGGCAGAGCCCGTCGGTGGAAGCCATGGAAATGCATCTCGCCGTGTTGTCTCCGATATGCTGTGCCACCTCTACGACGAGTATATGCCCGCCGACATTTATTTCGAGAGCATTGTTTATTGAGGGAAGCTCGCCGTTTTCAAAACGAACATCAACTACAGGTCCCATGACCTGACATACTTTTCCGATATGAGGATTTGCCAAAATTTATCAGTCCTCCTTACTTTTACTCGCCGCTTCCGGCGACGATTTCCGTTATTTCCTGCGTTATCGCGCTCTGACGGGCACGGTTATATTGCAAACGCAGCGAATCTATCATTTCCTGCGCATTCTTGCCTGCGCTGTCCATCGCCGTTTTGCGCGAGGCTATCTCACAGGCAAAGCTCTCGCGGACAGATGCCGTTATCTTCCCTGCGACATATTCCGAGGCTATCGCTTCAAGCACGGTCAGCTCATCCGGCTCAAAAATCATGCCCGATGCGCCGCCGCTTTCCGCTGAGGTAAAAGGAAGTATCCATTTTACCGCAACCTCCTGGGCAAGCAGTGAAATATATTTTGTATAAACAATGCCGAGCCTGTCAAATTTTCCTTCGCGAAAGTCGGTGCAAAGCTCATTTGCCATAGCTACGGCTTCATCTGCCGAAAAACGCTCGGCGGAGTTTACCGTTTTGCCATAGCGGTCGCAGGCGCGTTTGCCTATCGGTATTACCTCGGCATCGGGATAATCGCGCATGAAGCGGAAGATATTTGCATTATAGCCGCCTGCAAGTCCGCGGTCGCCCGCTATGACTATGAGCCGCGTGCGGCTGCCGCCGCTTTTCATATAGACACTTCTTTTACATTCGCTGCCCGATGTCAGTGCCGACATGGCACTGTCGAGTGCCGCCTCGTATTCGCGGGCGTTTCGCATTGCCTCGCCGGTGCGGCGGAGCTTTGATGAGGCGACGAGCCCCATTGCCTTTGTCAGATGCAGAGTGGAGTCAACGCTTTTTATGCGTGTGCGCAGATTTTTTATATCCGCTCCCATGTACTCACCTCTTTATCTTTATTTCGCCGAGCAGCTTTATGAGCGCTTCTTCATCCGATTTTTCGAAGTAGCCCTCCTCAAGGCGGGCAAGAAGCTCCTTTGCATCGGCGGTGAGCTTGGTATAGAGCACCGTCTCGTATTCCGAAACCTTGGAGACGGGGATATCATTGAGAAATCCATTCGTGACGGCATAGATTATCGCAACCTGACAGCCGACGCGCACGGGAGCATTTCTGCCCTGCTTGAGCACCTCGACAATCCTCTCACCGAGAGCAAGACGCGCTTTTGTATCCGCATCGAGGTCACTTCCGAACTGCGCGAAGCTCTGAAGCTCGCGATACTGCGAATAGAGCAGCTTCAGCTCGCCGGAGACCTTTTTCATTGATTTGAGCTGGGCGGAGCCACCGACACGGCTGACGGATATACCGGGGTTTATAGCCGGCATGATTCCTGCGTGGAAAAGCTCTGTTTCGAGGAATATCTGACCATCGGTGATGGAGATGACATTTGTCGGGATATATGCGGAGACATCTCCCGCCTGCGTTTCGATTATCGGCAGAGCCGTTATCGAGCCGCCGCCGTATTCGGGAGCAACGCAAGCCGCGCGCTCCAGCAGTCTCGAATGGAGATAGAATACATCTCCGGGGTAAGCCTCTCTGCCCGGCGGACGACGAATCAGCAGGGAGAGCGCACGGTATGCCACCGCGTGCTTCGAGAGGTCGTCATATATTATCAGCACATCCTTACCCTGCTCGCGGAAATATTCCGCCATGGCACAACCCGAATAGGGCGCTATATACTGGAGCGGAGCGGATTCCGAGGCGGAGGCGGAAACGATTATCGTATATTCCATTGCCCCCGAGCGCGCAAGCTCGTTTGCTATGCGCACAACGGATGTGTTCTTCTGACCGATGGCGACATAAATACATATTACGCCTTCGTTTTTCTGATTTATTATCGTATCTATCGCTATTTCTGTTTTGCCTGTCTGGCGGTCGCCGATGATAAGCTCACGCTGACCTCTGCCTATCGGTATCATGCTGTCGATAGCCTTGATGCCCGTCTGTAGCGGGACGGTGACGCCTTTTCTCTCGATGATACCGGGGGCATCGGCTTCTACGGGGCGTGTGATTTCGCAGGCAACGGCGCCCTTGCCGTCTATGGGAGAGCCGAGCGCATCGACTACTCTGCCGAGCAGTGCCTCGCCGACGGGGACGGAAACGACCCTGCCCGTGCGCTTTACCGATGTGCCCTCGCGGATATCGTCTTTATCGGAGAGAACAGCTATCGAAACAGTCTCCTCCTCGAGATTCTGCGCCATGCCGAAGCTGCCGTCATCAAATTCCACGAGCTCGCCCGACATACAGTTTCGCAGACCGTACACGCGGGCAATACCGTCACCCACGAGCACTACGGTACCTGTTTCCGTCATTTCCGCATGGGAACGGTAATTGCGTATCTGCTCTTTTATGATGCTGCTTATTTCAGATGTATTTGCACTCATTTTTCGATCACTTCCTTTACTTTGCCGAGCTTGCTTCTCAGACTTCCGTCTATTACGGTATCTTCGCTCTTGACTATGATACCGCCGAGAAGAGAGGCGTCAACGGAATAATGCGCCGAGACTTTTTTGCCGCTTGTTTTTTCGAGTTTGGATATAAGTGCGGATTTTTCGCTTTCCGTCAGCGGAACGGCACTTATCACCTCCACCTCGGAAACCGAGAGGAAATGCTTATACATACGCCCGTATTCCTCCGCGCAGTCAAAAAATTCGCTTATGTGCCCCTTTTCACAGAGAAGCCCGACAAAAGAAACCACATATTCGGGAAGCGAGCCGAGCGCTTTTTCGACGAGCGAAGAGCGCAGAGATGCGTTCAGCGCGCGGCAGTCGAGTATCTGCATATATTCGGGCTCGCAGCGGAAAATCTCCGACACTGTTTTCAGCGCGTCGGAAAATTCAGCCTCTTGCCTTTTTTCTCTCGCGAGAGAAAAGAGAGCCGCGGCATATTCTTTAGCTGTTTGTGTCATTGTTTTCACCTATTTCGCCTATGAAGGAATCAATAAGCCGGCGCTGGTCGTCCTCGCTGATTTCCTTTTCGAGCAGCTTGCCTGTCAGCGCGACGGAAACATCGGCAATCTCTTTCTTGATATCCTTTTCGGCACGGCGGCGGCTGAGAGCCGCATCCTCTTCGGCACGGCGGATTATGTCGTCTGCCTTTTCCTTCGCGTCGGCAATGACATTTTCACCGCGAAGCTTCGCGGATTTCTCGGCATCGCGGATTATTCCGTCTGCCGTGTCATCTGCCGTGGCAAGCTTTGCTTCCCATGCAGAGCGGCTGCTTTCGGCATCGCTTTTTGCCTTTGCCGCGTCGTCATACTGCTTGTCCACAGCTGCCTGACGCTTGTCCATCGCCGCTTTGACGGGCTTGAAGAGAAATTTTTTGATTATAAGAAATATTATCAGCAGATTGCATATGGATATGAGCATCTGCCACAGATTCACGGATACTACATCCAGTGACTGTATTGCAAGAACTGTTGTCATGGCTTATTTTCCGATTGTTTTCATAAGCAGGTTTACAAAGAGGTTTGGCGCAACAAAAATGAGAAGTATTCCGATTATCAGACCGTAAATACCTGTCGTTTCCGCGATTGCACAGCCCATGAGCATCGTGCTTTTTACGGCGCCGGCACTTTCGGGCTGGCGACCTATCGCTTCGCACGCTTTTGCCACCGCGTTTCCTTCACCGATACCGGGTCCGATACCTGCGATAAGAGCGAGACCTGCGCCTATTGCACAGCCGCCGAGAATAATACCAATTGCGAGTTCCAACATTTTTAGTTTCCTCCGTATTTTTTATTTTGCTGTTAATTTTTGTTCTTTGAGTTTTCTTTTCTGCTCTTTTTTGAGACGCCGCTTCTCGAAATCATCGGCAGGGAAGCCGCCGGAGATATAAAGCATCGTCAGCATGGCAAAGATAAATGCCTGAAGAAGTCCGCTGAATATATCAAAGTAAAGCGAGAGTATGGCGGGCAGACCTATCTGCAGGAAAGGAATCGTGCCGAGCACTCCCGGGAGCCAGCCCAAGAGCATAGCCGAAAGTTTTTGCAGGAAATAAGCCATGAGTACGGATATGACCGAACCCGACAGCACATTTCCGAAGTGACGGAATGTCATGGATATCGGCGTTGCCACCTCGCTGATAATATTGAGCGGGGTGAGCGGAATAGGGTCGGCAAAGCTGCCGAGATAATGCAGAAAACCGCATTTCATTTTATAATGCGTTATCAGCACGAATACGAGAATCGACCAGCCGCCGATGATATTCAAATCCGCAGTCGGCGCATAAAGCCCGACGAGCGTCAGCAGGCTGGAAAATGCCGATATAGCCATGACAGCCGCTACAAACGGAGCGAAATTTGAGAAGTACCCATCCATATTGTCATGAACGAGCCTTTCGCATTTCTCTACGATGTATTCGCAGATGAGCTGTCTTTTCCCGCCCTTGCCGTATTTTATCCCGTGCGTGAGCCAGAGGCACAGCCAGAATATCGCGATGACCACTATCCAGGAATTGACCTGTGATTCCGTTATCGGCAAATTCATGAGAGGCATTTTCAGCGTGAAATAAATTTTCGCGCCTGTCACCTCGATTTCGCTTGATATAGGATTTATGAGCACCTTAAGCACCATGCCGAATACTATAGGCAAGGCTGCCAGCACCAAAAACAATATATCCGTCGCCCTGAAAAGACGACTTTTTTTATCCAATGAAATTTCACCTCTTTTCCGAAAGCGAGCGGAATTATTCTCCGTCGTTTTGAGTACCGTGCTTTTTGTCGTAAAGCGGGCGGAAAGCTATCGCTATTCTCGGAAATGCAAACGGAATGATGACTGCTATCGTATTGAAGCAATCGAGCAAAACGCCGAGCCCGACAAAAACGGCAAGTATGAGCATACGCAGAGTGAGCGAGAGCCGGACGGCATTTCTCACCTGCTTTTCATCTTTTCCGAGTACGCTCTGAATAGTCAGCCCCATGAAAAAGAAATTTCCGACCGCGGCGATACAGCCCATCAGATTTCCGAGCAGGACAGTATAGTCCCACCTGCCGATAATGAGATAAACCGCCTGCATGATCGCACTGAAAATAAGCGAAAAAACGCCTATATATGCAGTTTCACTGAGGACGGTTTTGTCGATTTTTTTCATGATTTACGCTTTCCGTTGCCGCCGCGCCGGCTCTGACTGCGGGCTTACGCACAAAAGAAGTCCAACTGAATAAAGTATAGCACAATTCTTCTTTCAAATCAAGACATTTTTCAAATTTAATTGTTTGTTCAAATTTCGGCAAAATACCAGAAATTCATCATCCGTGTGTGTTTTCGGCGGTAATATACCTCTATGAAACAATGCGCGAATTGTAAAGAGATAACATTTTTGTCAGACATAAGCAACATCATTTGCCTTGATATGTGCCTTTTTTGTCCCGATATCAGATTCATAAAAGAGTGCTTTCAGGCGTGAGGGGCTTGGCGGAAAAGTATTGTAGGCGACTTCACGGGCAGGATTGCGATATCCTATCGTCTGCCCGTTTTTTATGTAGAAGCCGTCGTAGGTTTTTCTCTCGCGGCGGCTTATGCCGAGCCTTTGCGGACTTGCCGCGAGAAACGTCTTATTATCCCATACTGTGGAATAGCGCATGCATTTGCGACATCTGCCGCCTTGTATCTTGATATATGTGAATACAATGCTTATAAAAAGCCCGTTTTCGAAAACATCGCAGAGCAGGGAATGAATCTCCGCTTTTTCTGCCGTCAGCCGTGAGGAAGCTTTCATTTCGGCGTAGCGCCGCTCGGCAAAATCCGTGAAAGCCGCGGCAAGCCGCTCGAAAAATCCGTTTATGTCAGCGGGTGCGCCGTCAAGCACGGGATACTGTATGCGATATGAACACGCCGCAAGCGAGCCGATGAAAAATTTTTCTGTTTTTGTTATGATGCTGTATTTTGCCATATAAATCCTCCGCCATGAAGTTTCCTTCATATTTATATATTTATATTCGCCATGCCGCGGAATATTTAATGCTTTATTGGAAAAGTATGAAAAAGCGGTTTGCATCGTGCTTTTGCGTTCAGGTATTCGGTCAGGTTGGCGACGATCGTCTTGTCGTCCTCCACCAAAAGTATTTTTATCATAATCGAACCTCCGAAAATATCCCTATAATTTGAGAACAAAATGATTTTTATGAAATTCCAGCAGTCCGTCCTTCTGCATTTTTCCGAGCTCAAGCGAAAGCCCGCTGCGTTCTACGGCGAGATAATCCGCCAGCTGTTGCCTTGAAAACGGAATGTCGAATTCATATCGACCGAGACGCTGTGCCTCAGCAGAAAGGTACGACATCAACTTGCCCCTTGTTGTCCGTTGCCCCATATGGGTGAGTTTTTCATTCTGAAGCAGATTTTTCTCGGCAAGCTCCGCCAGCAGATTTCGTATGATGCGGTTGTGATGCTCACAGGCGGAAGAGCAGACGGTGAGAACACGTCTGATATTCAGAAGCATTACCGTAACCGGCGTTTCGGCAACGACGCTCACGTTCAGCACCGCGCCGGGCGCGCAGGCAAAGGCGGCGGCATAAACCTGCCCCTGCCCCGCTTTTGAGAGAATATTTCGGTTTCCCCAGATATCCTCCTGTATAATAATTATGCTTCCGGACAAAACGATTCCCACGGATTCCGCCGTGTCCCCGACGCGGAGCAGAAAAGCGTCCTTCGGAAAGGCTTCCCGCCTTGCTTCAAGGCAGGAGAGCATCGGTTCAAGCTCCTCCTCTGCAATTCCCGAAAACAGCTGGGAGGAGCGGATAACAGGTAAAAATTCTTTCATAAAAAACTTCTTTCGTTGAAAATTCAACTGACTTGTTGATTCTATTATACTATAATATAGG
>ERZ834769.52-NODE-52-length-118661-cov-24.917087_pt1 | contig 118661 bp, 100 predicted proteins | sample MGYA00519690_ERZ834769 | MGnify/ENA primary metagenome ERZ834769 (study PRJEB31850, sample SAMEA3708760) | human gut metagenome | biome: human gut; feature: human-associated habitat; material: faeces | place: China | collected 2014 ... | reverse complement strand
CTGCGGTTGCGGATGCTCTGCTTGCTCTCGAGAACCTCGAGAAAAGGCTTCGGCTCCAGTATACGCACAACCTGATCACCGAGAATATCTGATGCGTGGCGTATATTGAGAATCTTCAGCGCGGCAGGATTTATCTGCTGAACCTCCAGCGCGTCATTGACAACGATAAGTGCGTTCGGAGTATTGGAAACGATGCAGTCGGAGAAGCTCTCGGCTTTTTCCTTGAGATAGGGCAGACACATGGAGATTTCCGCCTTTCCGTGATAGATGGCTATTGCCTTTTCACGACAGGTATCATAACCGCAGGAACCGCAGTTAAGCTCATCCTCCGGTCGATTTTTGCCCATTTTTTTGAGAATTGCTTTGATTTCCTCCTCCGAGGGAATGCCGTTTCTGAGCTCGATAGGCTCAAAGCGCTTTTTAAGTTCAAGCATATCGGGCTGCTCGATATCGAAATCTTCTTTACCGGCGTAGTCTGCAACAGACCGGTAATCGCCCACGGGAGAGCGGTGATATCTCTCCATGGCAGGTCCGCCGATACAGCTGCCTGCGCATGCAGACATCTCGATAAAGCATTTATGAACATTACCGCCCTCGATTTCCCTGAGTGCGGAAATGCAGTTTTCAACGCCGTCTACGGCAAGATATGTATATCCGGGTGCATTCTGTGCCATCGTCTTGAGGATGCCTCCCGTTGTAGGAAAGAAGCGTGCGCGGCTATGCTCGGTTTCGTCCATATCGGGTTCAAGCTCGATATGCTCGGACTTCAGCCAAGTCGTCAGCTCTTCGTAAGCCAGCACGGCGTCCACAATGCCTTCATAATGGTCGGCTTCGTCCTTCTTTGCGACACAAGGACCGATAAAAACGGTCTTCGCTTCCGGATTTTTCTTTTTTATCTCTGTGCAATGCGCCTGCATCGGTGACATTATGTCGGCAAGGCAGGGAAGAAGCGATGGAAAATATTTCTGAATAAGAAGATTGATTGAGTGGCAGCATGATGATATGACAACATCATGGCAGTCCTCCTTTAACATTCTTTCATATTCTGTTTTTACTATCGATGCGCCGATAGCAGTCTCCTCAGCATCGGCAAAGCCGAGCTTTTTGAGCGCTTTTCTCATACCCTCAATGCCTATGCCGGGATAATTTGCAATAAACGACGGAGCAAGGCTGGCATATACAGGCGATCCCGATTGGATAAGTACCTTGACCTTTTCGGTCTCGTCTACAATCTGCTTGGCATTCTGCGGGCAGACGACAAGGCAATGACCGCAGAGAATGCATTCGTTTCCGATGATATGAGCCTGATTTCCGGAGAAGCGAATGGACTTTACAGGGCAGTGACGAATGCATTTATAGCAGTTTTTGCAATTTGATTTTTTCAGCGTCAGACATTCAGACAAGGCTATTCCTCCTTTGCTTTTTGAAGGGCGGGCATAATTGTCTTATCCCAAAATTCGCCGAAGCTCTCCGGCGTGATTCCGGTGAAAACTTCATCTCCGACAGTGACAGTAACGCCGATGCGGTTGCACCGACCTGAGCAGAACGCTCCTGTCAATACGATTTCATCTCCCAAATTGTTTTTTTCTATTTTTTCCTGGAGCAGCTCAACAATTCGCGGTGCGCCCTTGAGATGACATGAGCTGCCGACGCATACCTCGATAAATATCATAATTACACCTTCGCTTTGATTTCTTTGTCAAAGAAATCCTTGACTGTTTCGGGTGTCACGGAGTAAAACTCACCGTCAACCGTAACGCAGACTCCGAGCTGGCATTTGCCCATGCAGAATGTTCCGCCAAGCTCAACTTTATCGCCGAGTCCCGCCTCGCTTATATAGTATTGGAGACTCTCCACTACCTGGCGTGAGCCTTTGATGTGACATGAGGAACCGATGCAAACTGTTACTTTCATTTTATTTTTTCCTTTCAAAGTTATTCATAATCAACGACATTCACCCAGCTATGGAGGAATTCGCGTTCTTTTTCGTTGCCTTTTACTGCTTGAGAAGCGGCAACTATAGGCATCCACTTCTGAACGTATTTCTTTTCTGTATTGCTCTTTGAGCAGAACAGATCAAGATATTTTTCGGCACCGTTTATGTCGCCGCTAAGCCAGAAGAGCAGATATGTTCTTGCTGCGTCTGCCGAACCGTTGCCCTGTGTCGCATGCGACCAGTCGAGAATATACGGCGCTCCGCCATCGGAAATGATAATATTTGACGGATTGAAATCACCGTGACAGAGTTTGCTGTGCTTCGGCATATCGTCGAGCCTTGTATAAAGCTCATAGCGCGTTGTCGCGTCGAAATCCGTCTGCGAAATTTTTCTGCTCATCTTGTCGCGCAACTTTGTGAGAAGAGGACAGCGCTTGGACTGAACTTCGATTTGCAGATTTACAAAAAACTCGAGATATTCGTCTTTCTTTTCGGGGTTCTCAAGCATAAGCTGCGAGAGAGTTTTCCCTTTGATATAGTCGGTGACAATAGTCCATTTGCCGTCCATAAGCGTCACCTCATGAACCTTCGGAATATTAAGCCCCGTTTCTTCGACTCTTGCCTGATTAAGTGCTTCGCTCAGAACATCGGCTTTGGAATACGACGCATCAAACACCTTCATGCAGAGATCGCCGTCGCGGTATACCGTCTTGTTGTTTCTGACCGCAATTATTCTATCGAGATTCATTATTTATCCATTTTCCTCCTTGCAACCTTATCCATGCGCTTTTGCATGAATACCGGAAAATATGTATATTAGTTATTATTTTATCAATTATAGAATACAACAGCGTAGAAAAAAAGGGAAGTGCAGTTTTTATATATCGGTATGGTATTTATCGATATAACCATGAACGAAATAAAAATCCGAGGTTTCAACGGGCGTATTAGGCTTGCCGTCCGCGGCTGCAAGATGTGACGGAGGCGTGACGGCAGGCTCATCTTCCCGCAAAAAGCTCGCGCTTGACACGGCAGAGCTCGGTTAAAAAAGCTCGGTCAAGCTCTGTAAGGTGATAGTCTTTTTTGTATATGATAAGATCCTTATAAACTTTATGATTTTCCGAGCAGTTTTTCTGTACGAGACCGAAGCGGCGGAGAAGCGACTGCGGAATCGGAGAAGCCCACATAAATGTATTCGGATTTTTGGAGAGCAATTCGAACTGACTTGCCCGCTCGAAAACAAAAATTCTTTTTTCCATTTCGGGCAATTCTTCTTTTTTTACCTCGGATAGAGGAAGCGACGGGACATATGGGTCGGCGTGGGCTATCTCGACAAGCTCGGAAAGATCGGAAAATCCTATATCATCAAGAGAGGCAAGCGGAGAATTTTCGCTTGTCACAAGCACATAGCGAAATTCGGTCACAAGCTCGCAGGAAAGTCCCTTGCTGTCCATCATATCCTTGTAGTATTTGTCATATTGCTCGGCATATCGTATGATGCCGAGCGAATAATCGGACTCGAGAATGTTTTTTATGGCGCGCAAAGCATTTGTTTCCTTGTAGAAGATTTCAAACCCGCCGCCTGTCGGCAGACTCGCTGAAAAGGAGGAAAAAGCATCGCTTATATAGCTTGCTCTCGGGACAGAAATTGAGAATTTTTTCTTTTCCGAATATCCGCGGCGAAACATATTTTCCACGGTATCGACCTGTTTGAGAATGCTTTCCGCATATTTCAGAAACTCCTCGCCCTCCGGCGTGACCCGCATTCCTTTCGGAGAGCGTGCGAAGATATTTACGCCGAGAGATGCCTCCAGCTCCTTGATGCAACGGCTGAGGTTCGGCTGATCCATATACAGCTTCTCGGCGGCTTTATTGATGGAGCCGCTGGCGGCAACCTCGACCGCATATTTGAAATACAGTAAGTTCATTTTTTCTCCTCTTATCCGAAATGTGACGGTATCTTATAAAGTACATTAGAATTATATCAAAAAATAGCTGTTTTGTCAACCGAATTTGCAAAATGCAGCGTTGTTTTTCGGGTGCAAATATATGCATGGCGCACAGAATTTTCATGCGTTGAAATTTTGCTGTATTTATGGTATACTTATACCGAAAAAGCAAAAGCGATAAAAACGGTATTTTTAACTTGAATTAAGAAATCGGTGCTACAATATGGAAAAATACGAAGTAGGCAGCATTATGCGTATTTTGCTTGCGGAGGACGAAAAGGCACTTGCAAAAGCCATCGTCAAAATATTCGAGAAAAACAACTATTCAGCCGACGCTGTCTATGACGGGGAGGATGCACTGGCGTATATCGAATCCGGAAATTACGATGTTGCCGTTCTCGATATTATGATGCCGAAGCCGGACGGAATTTCCGTTCTGAAAAAGGTGCGTGCATCGGGAAATCGTATTCCGATACTGATGCTTACCGCAAAATCGGAGATAGAGGACCGGGTTCTCGGGCTTGACGGCTGATACCATCTGCTCGGTTTAGGGAAGCTTCAACGGGCAGATAGTCATAAACGGCGGCGACGATTATAAATTTGAGCTTGAAATGTGCGGGCTGACGCTCTACAGCAGCGAACAGAATCCGATAATGATACTCTCCGGCGATAAGGTGACGCTGACGGCAAAAAAAGAGACCAAAACAATGCCTTGCCGCCTTTCCGCGCTTGCGGTTTACCTCGGCTCAAACAATGCAAGCTTTTCGGCAGAGTAGTTTGGTGCATTTACGACAAAAAATGATTCTGCAAAAGATATATCAAACAAAATTTACAAAAATTAAAAAATATTTAAAATGTATTGAAAAACGTAAAGTTTTATGATAAAATATGAGCGGATCGGAAAAGCTGCCTCTCGGCAGCTTTTCAAAGGGATAACAGTTAGTCACGGCTAACCGTGCAAAATCGATTACAAGCCGCTCTATTGCGCCGAGTGGGGAAGTGACATACTGTTTTTCCGCTTGGCAAAACGGCAAACCAAAAGGAAAGGATAATTTGAAATGATTAAAACAATTGTAAAAATCGACGGAATGATGTGCGGAATGTGCGAAAGCCATGTGAATGACAAAATAAGAAACAGCTTCAAGGTGAACAGCGTGAAATCATCACATGCAAAAGGCGAAAGCGTGATCCTGACCGAAAGCAAGCTGAACGAAGCCGACCTGAGGGCGGCAATCGAGGAAACGGGATATAAGGTGCTGTCAGTTACATCGGAGGAGTATCAAAAGAAGGGACTTTTCGGTATTTTCGGAAGGTAAAGCGCCATGAAAACAGTTACGTATATTCTCACGGTTATACTTACCGTGGGAATGTCACTGCTTGTCAGCCTCATGGTTGCACGAAAAAACAAGAGCATAGATATGGTAGAGGCGCTGAAATGTCAGGAATAAGCTCTCGGACCGGCGATGCAAAAGCAAATGGCAGGGAAACAGCAATGCGCAGTTTCCCTGCCTAAAAATTATTTGCGTATTATTCGTAATCAACCACATCTGCCCATGAGATGAGAAAATCCCTTTCATCAGGCTTTCCCTTGACAGATTGGGATGCAGCAACGATGGGAAGCCATTTTTCGAAATATTCCATTGGCGAGCCGTTTTTGCGGCAGAAAAGCTCGCGGTATTTTTCTGCCAGCTCCTTTTCATCGGCAAGGCAGAAAAGCAGATATGTCCTTGCCGCGTCTGCCGCGGCATTACCCTGCGTGGCATGCGACCAATCGAGAATAAAAGGCACACCGTCGCTCTCGCGGATGATGATATTAGACGGGTTGAAATCTCCGTGACAGACCTTTATGCGTTTCGGCATACCCGCAAGCCTTGTGTGGAGATTATATTTGATGGTCGCGTCAAGGTCTGCTTCGTCTATTTTGCGGTTCATCTTGTCACGCAGTTTATTCAATCCCGGTGCTCGCTTTGAATGAACCTCGCGCTGAAGATCGACAAAAAGATTCAGATATTCGTCGATTTTATCGGGATTTTCTTTCATCAGTGTGTCAAGCGTTTTTCCCTCGATAAATTCGGTAATTATAGCCCACCTTCCGTCGTCTGTCGTCGTAACGGCAAGTATCTTCGGAATATTGAGTCCCGTTTCCTCTACCCTTGCCTGATTTAAGGCTTCATTGAGGATATCAGCCTTTGAGTATCCGGTCTCAAAAACCTTTACAGCCCTGTCGCCGTCGCGGAATATTGCCTTATTTACTCTTTTTGCGATAACATTTTCAAGCTTCATGAAAAAACCTCCTGATAATTATATTGCTATATTCTATGCTATATATAGTATAACATACGGACATTGTATTTGCAATATAAAATTTATTGTAAAAACAGGGCATCTCAATAAAAAATATCGAAAAAACTTTTTTTTCCATAATATATTGACACAGGTGAGAAAATAATGATATAATTTTATATGATATCATCTGAATTTTTTATTTTTTCCAAGGAGGAACTTTTATGAATCATGAATATAATCCGTATGAGAATGCGGTTGCAGTTATAAGAAAGGCGGCGGAAGCACTCGGACTGCATGAAAACGATTATGCTTTTCTGCTTTATCCGGAAAGAGAGCTGAAGGTTTCGCTTCCCGTTGTGATGGACAGCGGCAAAACAGAGGTTTTCGAGGGCTTTCGCGTACAGCATTCGAGTGTGCTCGGTCCCTGCAAGGGCGGCATACGCTACCATGCTGATACAAATATAGATGAGGTCAAGGCGCTCGCATGCTGGATGGCACTCAAATGCTCTGTCGCTGGTATACCCTACGGCGGCGGAAAGGGAGGTATACGCGTTGACCCATCGCGTCTCAGCTCACGCGAACTGGAGGCTCTCACCAGAAAGTATGCACATGCGATAGCACCGATAATCGGCGAAAAGAAAGATATTCCCGCGCCTGATGTGAATACAAACGGGCAGATAATGGCTTGGTTCTGTGATGCCTACTCGGAGACTGTAGGCAGTTTTTCTCCTGCTGTTGTCACAGGCAAGCCGCTTGAAATCGGGGGAAGCCTCGGAAGAACGGACGCGACAGGCAGGGGAGTTATGCTCACGGTAAGAGAGCTGCTTTCGCGCTATGGCAAAAAGGCGAGCGAAATGCGCGTGGCTGTTCAGGGCAACGGTAATGTCGGCGGTACAACGGTTAAGCTTCTCGGCGAGCTCGGGTGCAAGGTTGTTGCCGTATCCGACGTTTCGGGTGCACTCCTCTGCGATGACGGACTCGACTGCGATGAAATATACAGATACAGTGCAGAGCATAAGCTTCTGCGTGATTTCGATAAGAGCGCAGGTACATTCATCGCGGGTGCTGACGGCAATGCCGCTCTTCTTGTATGCGATACTGACATACTGATTCCTGCGGCTCTGGAAAACCAGATTACAGGCGAAAACGCAGAGAAAATAAAGGCAAAATACATTGTTGAAGCCGCAAACGGACCGACGACGGTAGAAGCGGACGAAATCCTCGATGCACGCGGCATTCCGGTTGTACCGGACATACTTGCAAATTCGGGCGGTGTTATAGTATCATACTTCGAATGGGTACAGAATCTGCAGCGCTACTCATGGACGCTTGAGAGAGTCAACAGTGAGCTTGAAGAGAAGCTGGTTTCCGCCTTCGCAAATGTATTTGACATATCGGAAAAGCATGGATGCTCCTTGCGAACAGCGGCATATATGGCGGCTATAAAAAGAATAGTTTCTGCGGCAAAGCTTCGCGGATAAATACAAAAACAGGAGTTTGAAACCAAGCTCCTGTTTTTTGTCATTTCGACTATATTTCGGTTTTCTCAAACGAAAAATTCTTTTCTCCGAGCGCGCATACGGAAGCGCGATAGCCGCAGATATCACGTATTTCGTGGAAAACGGCATCCTCCTGCACTTTACCGTATTCGCAGATGTGAGCTTTTCCGTGCGGAAAAGTGCACGAAAGCGAAGCGAGCGGGATATCAAAGCCCTTGCCGCGCATTTTGACATATGACTCGCGCAGGGTCCATAGGCGTGTGAAAGCCTCGACGGGATTTGCAGAAAGCATTATGGCATTGCGCTCATATATGCTGAAAAATCTGCTTGCTATCATATCCATCTGCGCAGGAGCTTCAATTTTCTCTATATCGACACCGCATTCCGAGTCCGAAAGTGCACATATGACTCTCTTGTCGCTGTGGGAAATATTGAAAAAACAGTTTGTGTGACCTGCGATATAAGGTTTGCCGAACTCGTTTTTGACAAATTCGGGATTTTCTATGCCGAAAACTATCGAAACAGCCTTCTTTGCAAGCAGACCCGAGGCGAGAAGCTCAAGCTTTGTTTCCATGCGTGCCGCCTTTTCTATGCGTGCGCGGCGCTCCTCGGAAATTTCACATATACGCGCGGAGATTGTTGCCTCGTCAAAAACGGAAAAATCCGCAAAATATACTTTTATAAAATTTTTATCTTCCATCATTTTACCTCGTGTCACAGCTTTTAGCCTGACTTTTAAATTCAGTATTGAAAAAGCTATATAAGTATACCACAGTAAAAGCAAAATTTCAAGCGTTTCATTGCTTTTTCAACAGCTGTGTGCTTTTCTTCTTGATTTTGAAGCCTCCGCGTGGTAAAATATAAAAAATGCAAATTTAAAATCGGAGAAAAGCAATGAATTTGAATAATGCAACCGAAATCATCGCACGAAGGGAATTTTCGCCTGTCTACATGATATTCGATGTAGCGTTTCTTCTGTGTTTTGCCGCAATGCTTATAGTAAAAAAGAAATATATGACAGTGCTTGTCGGCGCACTTGCGGGAATACTCTATATGATAGTGGATTACGGGATTTTTCATCTTGTCTGCCATTCGAGAAGCATATCCGAGGGGCACAGCCTTTTTCTTGTGCTTTTATGGATGTCGATAAGCTATGGGTTTACGAATTTTACTTGGATATGGCTCTGGATATCTAAGGATAAGCATCTTTTCGAATGGTCTTTTCTTATTCTGCTCTGGTGGTTTGTATGTCCGCAACTTGCAAAAACCTTTACGCCTGCCGGGATGCAAAATATTATTATCGAGCGCACTACCGGTGAATATCACGGATATATGGCGCTTATTTTGCTTATCGGTTATCTCACACTCATAATCTTTAATATGAGACAGAAAGAAAGGGAAAAGCGCGTCGATATTCCGTGGCTTCTCGCTATAGGAATACTTGTTCAGTTCGGGTGGGAAGCAGGGCTTCTCATAGGAGGTATACGCTCGGCGGGCTTTGCCACTCTTGCGGAAAAACTGCGTCCGCTCATAGTAAATTCGCTTCTCGAAACAAATCTCGGAATGCCTTATATATACGCTGTTTTCATAGCTTATACATGCCGCTTTACCGAGCAGATGAAACGAAGAGAAGCGCCGCTTGCTTTCACTGATCGCATAGCTGAAAATAACGGAGAGAAGGTATGGGCAAAATGAAATATATACTTGTGACAGGCGCATACGGCGGTATTGGCAGTGCCGTGGCAAAAATGCTGTCAGAGCGTGGTTTTTGCGTTTTTGCGCTTGATAAAAGAGCGGGCGCGGCGGAAAAGAACATCATCCCGATAGCGGCTGACATAACAAGCGAAGAGAGCATTTCCGCGGCGGCGGAAACCGTGAGAAAATACACGGATGAGCTTTTTGCCATAGTGCATTTTGCTGGGATATATATGCTCGATTCGCTCGTGGAAATCGACAGCGAGGCTTTTGAGCGAATTTTTCGTATAAACCTTTTCGGCGCTTTTCTTGTAAACAAAGCGTTCATGCCTCTTCTCAGGTACGGTAGCAGGATAATAATGACAACAAGCGAGCTTGCACCGCTTGATCCGCTTCCTTTTACAGGCATATATGCCGTAAGTAAATCCGCTCTCGATAAATACGCATATTCATTGCGAATGGAGCTTCAATTACTCGGTATTTCAGTCTCGGTAATACGCGCGGGTGCCGTGAAAACGACTATGCTCGGCGTTTCCACCGATGAGCTTGAAAAATTCTGTGGTAAAACAAAGCTTTACAGTTATAATGCCGTCAGGTTTCGAAATATAGTTGACAGTGTGGAGGCAAAAAGCATTGCTCCCGAAAAGATGGCGGAAAAGACGCTGAAAATACTCGAAAGCAAAAATCCGGCTTTCGCTCACAGTATCAACAGAAATCCGTTCCTGCGCCTGCTTAATATGCTGCCGAAGCGCCTGCAATGCTTTGTGATACGGCAGGTACTGAAATGATGTCGGCAGCTCGAACACCGAAAAATAAAAAATTCCCCATTGCATTTTTTCGCAATGGGGAATTTTCATTTATGTGACACTTACACCGAAAAGCGAGAGATACCATCCCAATCCTACCGTGACAATCAGCAGATATGCGATATATATCAAAAGCATGACGATGCCTTGCCAACGGCTGAATTTCTTGCAAATTACAGTCGGCACGGCAGCAATAAGCGAAACGAGAATTGCAACGGGAAAGTCGAGATATATATTCTGAAGCGAAACAGGGAGCTCGCCGCCGTAAACAAACGAGCAGACGGCGAGAATAAGCGTTGTATCGATGACATTCGCGCCTATGACGTTGCCGACAGACATCGAGGTCTGCTTCTTAACAACGGATGTGATAGCGGTGACAAGCTCGGGCAGAGAAGTACCGATAGCTACTATGGTGACGCCGATTATCGCCTCTGAAACGCCCCATGAAGCGGCGATCTCACTGCCGTTATTTACAAGGAGCTGTGAACCGGCAACAATTCCCGCTGCGCCGACCACGACTTTAAATATATTTGTGATTACAGATTTTTTATCTGTTCTTGGTCGCTCGTCTGTGGTTTCGGATACATTATTCTTTGCGGAGCGTATATTTTCGGCGATATAAAGCGCGAAAAAGAGTATCAGTACAAGTGCGCCCGCAATGGAAAGCGAACCGTTCAGCGAGAGAAAGAAAAGCGCTGTGAGAGCCGCTGCAAGCAGAAAAGCCTTCGGGGCATAGTCCTTTCTTTTTACGGCAATCGGCATGAATATAACACTTATGGCAAGTATCATTGCCGTATTGCATATAACGGAACCGATACCGTTTCCTATGGCCATGCCGACTTTATCCTGCGAAGCCGCAATATAATCGCCGACGCCTGACACAAGTATTTTGTGACCTTCGACCGCGGCAATGGTTGAAACAATTATTTCGGGCAGTGTTGTGGCAATGCTGATAATTGTTGCACCAATGATAAATTTCGGTATTCTCGTGACCTCGGCAACCCATACGGCGCCGTCTACAAACCAGTCTCCGCCCTTTACTATCAGCAGAATGCCTACGGCAAAGAGCAGATACATCAGAAATGTTTCCATAATTCCTGTTCTCCGTAAAGCCGTTTTCACGACTTTTTAAATTTCATGTCTATCATTATACTTTTCGATATCGTGCTTGTCAAGCAAATTGCACATTTTTACGAGGTGTTGAATATACTGTGCAATTTATTGTGACGGTAATGCCCGACAGAATATTAAAACAAGCTTCAAAAGCAAGCAAAGATAAAGCCTCTTGTGCTTTATGATTTCATACAGTCACTTTCTCTTTTGCGCTCTGCTTGATGATTTTCCTTTCCGAAAAAGGAAGCTTCTCTCCGCCGATAAGCTGATATTCCTCATGCCCCTTTCCCGCAAAAAGGACTATATCGCCCTCCTGTGCCATGCCGACAGCACGTTTTACGGCAGACTCTCTGTCAGGTATTATCTCATATTTGCCGTTATCCATGTATGACGCTATATCGCGGCATATTTTCTCGGGGTCTTCGCTATCCGGATTGTCGGCGGTTATCACGGAATAATCAGCATACTTGTTTGCCGCCTCTCCGAGTTCACGTCTGCGAAGCTCTGTTCTGCCGCCTACGGAGCCGAAAACGCAGATTATTCGCTTCGGATGATATTCGTATATTGCGGCAAGCACCGAGCGCAGACTTGTTCCTGTATGGGCGTAATCTATAATATATGAAACGCCACTGTCGTTTGTTTCGACATATTCAAATCTTCCGGGAACCGATACCGTGCGCACGGACTGTGCAAATTCAGGCAGTCCGATTCCGCGCCTGCGGCATACCGCAAGGGCGGCAAGAGCATTATATACTGAATAAATCCCTGGAAACGGAAGCATGACGGCGGCTTTCCCTTGCCCGTCATATGCTGTAAATGAGATGCCGAATCTGCCATCGCGAACGGATTTTTCTATATCGCGTGCATAAAAATCCGCGCTTCCGAGAGCGGAATAGGCGGCTTGTCCGCACTTTGCATATGAAGAAAACTCCTTATAATATGCATCGTCTTTATTGAAAACAGCATATCCGCAACGGCGGAAAAGCTCTTTTTTGCAGTTTTTGTAATGCTCAAAATCGGGGTGCTCGTATTTTCCTATATGGTCGGGAGAGAGATTTGTCATCACGGCTGTGTCAAATGTCAGTCCGCGAATCCGCTCCTGATATACAGCCTGCGAAGAGACTTCCATAACGGCAGTATCGAGCCCCGCATGTACCATTTTATCGAAAATCCTATACAGCTCATAGCTCTCAGGGGTTGAGTTTTCGGTCGGTTCTATCGTATCTCCTATACAAACGCCATATGTGCCGATAGAGCCCGTCCTTATGCCAAATGAATTGAGCGCATGGAAAATCATCGCACAGGTGCTTGATTTTCCTTTTGTTCCCGTTATGCCGATCAGATGCAGCTTCCTTTCGGGATGGTCAAAGAAGTTTGCCGATATATCGGCAAGTGCCGCTCTTGCGTTTTCCACTTTTATGCAGAGTGCATCATCAGGAAGCCCTGTTTCATGTTCACATATGAATATCCTTGCACCTCGCTCATATGCATCGCGTGCATATCTGTGCCCATCTGAGACAGCACCGCGCATACATACGAAAAGTGCACCGCCGGAAGCCTTTTTCGAATTGTATACAATATCTGAAATCGCCGCTTCGGATATATCGGAGGCGGAGCTGTATTTTATTCCCGAAAGTAAATCAGTTAACCTTTTCATTTCAGCCGCCTTTAGTTGTATATTTCATCAAATCCGAAGGGAAGTGCGCCGCAGTTTTCAATGGAGATTTTAGCAAGAACAAGAAGCGAGTCCATAAATCTGCATTCCGGACATATTTTTGCGGCATCGAGCAGTGAAAGCTCTGTGCAGCCGAGCACTATTGCGTCGCAACCCGCATCGCAAAGCTCATGCGCCACAGCTCGGAATTTATCTGTATCGGGAGCTTTTGCACACTTCACACAGCCGTAGATTATATCCATGAGCGACGCCTGAGATTTTTCGCTCGGGATGACATAATCAACGCCATGCTCCTCGCATACTGTCTGGTATGAGCAGGATTTTACCGTCCCGTCCGTCGCCATGATTCCGATTTTTTTTATCCCTGCCTTTTTCGCCTGCTTTACCGTTTCTTCTATTATATTGAGGACAGGAACGGGCGAATCCTTATTTATCTCGCTGTAAAAATAATGTGCCGTATTGCATGGGATGGCGATTATATCGGCACCTGCCGTACAGAGCTTATGTATTCCCGCTTTCATCGCGGGAAGAGGGGAAATTTTACTTTTTCCTGTTATAAATTCTGTTCTGTCCGGAATGGAAGCGCCGCTCAGAAGCACAATATCTATATGCTCCTGATCGCAGCTTGCTTTTGTATGCTCGGTTATCAGACTGTAAAAATATACGCTCGACATCGGTCCGAGTCCGCCGAGTATACCGAGGGTCTTTTTATTCTCATTCATAGATTTCTCCGAAGGCTTCAGTGATAAAGCCTGTATTTTTTATAGTATCTGAAATTGTGTATTAAAAAATATGCGTATCTGCAAGGATTTATTCGCAGGTCATAGCCGTAGCCGAGCGAAGAAGATACATTGCCGCTTTTTACTATCATTTTTGCTTTTTCGACAAGTGATTTGTCGGCGGTATATTTATATATCACGCCGAGAGGCACGGTATGCCAGAAGGTGTCCGGCTTGCCGTAAATTATCTCATCTCCGAGGGTGTCAAAGCAGTCCTCCACGATAAGACGGGCAATATTTATACCGCTTCCCGTGACATAATAGTTGCTCCGCCCCTGACGCAGATTTATCTCAAATACACGGCAGGTATCGTTTTCGGCATCATATTTTATATCGAAATTAGAAAATCCGCGATAGCCGATATCGTTGAGAAAATCTCGTATTTTATTGAACAGGGGTTCATTTCTGTATGTTATTATTGCGGCGTGGTTTCCTATCGCCTTCGGTGAATGCTCCTCGAGAAGAACATTTCCGAGGCACATCATGCGAACTTTGCCGTTCTTGTCGGAATAGCAGGTCAGAACAGACATATTGCAGTCGGCGCCGGCAACAAATCGCTGTAAAATTATTTTATCGGGATATCCCGATGTGTATATCTCCTTTATAATCAGAAGAGCCTCATCGGCGCTTTTTGCAGTATATACCTTTTTCATACCGTCAAAAGGATGCTTCCAGTAAAGCACGGAGCTGGACGGCTTGATTATCATCGGATAGCCGAAATCAGGAAGATTATCTGCCGTAGCTTCGTCAACCGAAGAAATTACTTTTGTATCGGGATAAGGAATACCGTATTTCTCACAGGTTTCATAGAATGACGCCTTGAAAATAAGCCTGTTTACCAGCGACTCTGCGGGACACGGGCAGAAATAGTATTCCGAAAGCTTTTCTTGACTTAATATTATTTTTTCGGCATAGTCGTCAGTACAGCCGACGAGAAAGAGGGAAGAACCGGCATGCTCTTTTGCAAAGTCGATAAGCTTATCCGTCAGTGCAGAGTCTGTTATATCTTTATCTATAAGATGAAAATTTATAAATTTTGAATATTTTATCGTTCCGAGGTTACATTTTCCGAAAACCTCAGACGTGACTCCATATGCTTCGTGAAATGCTCTTGCCACGCTGTAACAGTTCAGATCGGCACCAAGAAGCACAGGAATGATCTTTTTGTTTTTCAACTTCCAAAGCCCCCATTTTCGGGTAAATATTTTAATATAAAATAGTATACCACATATTTCCGAAATAAAAATATATTTTTTGAAAAAAATTGAAAATTTCGGAAAAAAAGCCGCAAAAGAAAAAAATCCTCCGCAGGTGGGAGGATTTTTGCCCTTTTTCTTACTGCAAATCAGATTATTCGGCAGCAGGAGCCTCTACGGGGCAAGTACCCTGGCAAGCACCGCACTCAACGCACTCGTCGGGATTGATAACATACTTGCCGTCCTTTTCGGAAATAGCGCTTACCGGGCAAACATCAGCGCAGGAACCGCAACCGATGCACTTTTCGGAATCGATAACATAAGGCATAATTATTCTCCGTTTCTCGGCAGCGATGAGATTTTGTTTGAGCGATGCCTTGCTGCCGCGGGGCATCATTACACTATCATTTTATCATAAAAATCGAAAAAGTCAAGTTTTTTGCGTGTAAAATAGCAAAGTAATAAATAAATTTTCGCCTTTGAGGGAAAATATTCATACAAAATCTGTTTTTTCGGAGATAAAGTATGAATTTGGATTCAAAAAGCTATAAAAAATATGCAAAGGAACGCGCAAAAAAATCGCCGCTGGCAAAGGACTCTTTGATGGCATTCCTTATCGGAGGTGCCATCTGCATGCTCGGGCAGGCTATAATGATTATATATAAAGCCGTGGGTGTGCCGGATGATATGGCAAAAAGCCTCGTTCCCGTGACACTGATTTTTCTCGCCGCTCTTTTTACGGGCATCGGGATATTCGATAATCTTGCAAAGATTGCAGGTGCGGGTACTCTCGTGCCGATAACAGGCTTTGCAAACGCCGTAGTCTCTCCCGCGATAGATAATAAAAGCGAGGGCTTTATCATGGGCGTCGGAGCAAAAATGTTTGTTGTAGCCGGTCCCGTCATAGTTTACGGTATCATAAGTTCTGTACTTTACGGTGTTGTATACTATATCGTCGGGCTTTTTTGAGGTGGCACATGAATGTGATAAAAATAAGTAAACCGGTATATATTTCGGGGACAGCGGCGATAGTCGGTAAAAGGGAACACGAGGGACCTCTCGGCGCGGATTTCGATATGCACGATGACAGCGAAAAATTCGGCATGGACACATGGGAAAAAGCGGAAAGTGAAATGCAGCGCCGCGCACTGACGCTTGCTCTGGCAAATGCCGGCATGGGAGGCAAATCCCCCGACGCTGTATTTGCCGGTGACCTGATGAATCAATGCACAAGCTCTGCCTACGGGCTCATGGATTTTCATGTACCGTATTTCGGACTTTACGGTGCATGCTCCACCTTTGCCGAATCGCTGATGCTTTCAGCGCTCATGGTAAATGCGGGATATTTCAATGTATGCGCCGCCGTTACCTCGTCGCATTTCTGCACGGCGGAGAGGCAATTCCGCTTTCCGCTTGAATACGGCGGTCAGCGCACACCTACGGCACAGCGCACGGCTACGGCATCCGGTGCCGCCGTTATTTCCTCGACTTCTGCTTTGAATATAAAGATATCCGAAGTTCTTCCCGGACGCATTATCGATAAAGGCATAACCGATATAAACAATATGGGGGCGGCGATGGCTCCCGCAGCTATAGACACGTTGGCAAGGTATTTCGGGGATACGGGAAGCCGCCCCGATGATTTTGATATGATACTGACAGGCGACCTCGGCAGAGAGGGACACGGCATCGTCTGCGATATCATGCTCGCTGAAGGAATTGACGTAAGAAACGTATACAGCGATTGCGGACTGCTCCTCTACAATATAGAAAGTCAGGATATGCACGCAGGCGGCTCGGGATGCGGTTGCAGTGCCGCCGTGATAGCCGGACATATAATGAAAAGAATGCGTGCGGGCGAACTGCGCAATGTGCTCTATCTCGCAACAGGCGCGCTGATGAGCCCCGGAAGTATTTTTCAGGGATTAAGCATACCCGCTATCGCTCATCTCGTTCATTTCACCGCATAAGGAGAACAAAATGGATACTTTTCTCGGATTGCTGAAAGCATTTGCTGTAGGAGGCGTTTTCTGCCTTATTGCGCAGATACTCATAGACAAAACCGCCATTACCCCCGCAAAAATACTTGTGCTGTATGTCACGGCGGGCATATTTCTCACCGCGCTCGGACTGTATGAGCCACTTGTTGATTTTGCGGGATGCGGAGCGACGACACCGCTTACCGGCTTCGGATATTCACTCGCCAAAGGCGTTCGTAAAGCGGTAGATGAAACAGGGATTTTCGGTGCGCTGACAGGAGGCTTTACCGGTACTGCGGCAGGCATTTGCGCGGCGATAACCTTTGGATATATATTCACCCTCATATTCCGCGGCAGACCGCGCGACTGATCTGCAAATGGCTTTACCCGATGATAAGACTTTTTTGAAGCATTATCATCGGGTTTTCATCTGTCTGCGGCTCAAAATTGCCTGTAAATTCTTGACAATGCCGCCCCTCTTTGATATAATAGAGAAAAAAGCGGAGGTTTTCATCATGAAACTTATTATAGCGATAGTAAATAACGACGATGCGCATTTCGTAAACACGAGCCTTACGGGCGCCGGCTTCCATATCACCAAGATTTCGTCTACGGGCGGATTTCTGCTGAGCGGAAACTCTACTTTTCTTCTCGGTGTTGATGAAAGCCGTATCGATGAGGCTCTCGAAATAATCAAAACTCACAGCAAGAGACGTACGCAGAATGTACCGCTTACAGTGCCCGGTGCCATGGCAAACAGTGCCATGATGAATACGGCAAGCGTTACCGTCGGTGGAGCCACGGCTTTTATAATCGATGTTGAAAAGTATATAAGATTTTAATGAAAAACGATAATTTTGTACTGCTCGGAAACGAAGAAGCCAAGCGGTATCTTGCGGGCGCAATTTCCGCGGGAAAGCTGTCTCACGCTTATATTTTTGAGGGGGCAACAGGCTCCGGCAGAAAAACGCTTGCCTGCAGGATATGCATGCTCATGGCTTGCAGCGAACACGGTGATGAACCGTGCGGCTTGTGTGAAAACTGCGTTGCCGTCGCGCACGGCACCTGCCCGGACATACATATGCTTACCGTGGAAGAGGGAAAAAAGACGATAGGTGTAGACGAGGTACGCAATTTCTTTGCCACCGCCTCACTTACCACGTCTGTTCTTGATTTCAAGGCGTATATCATTGATAAAGCCGATGCTCTGACGCTTCAGGCACAGAATGCATTGCTTAAAATCATAGAGGAGCCGCCTTCACATACGTATATATTCCTGATTTGCGAAAATTCGGAAAAGCTGCTTTCCACGGTTCGTTCGAGAACACAAAAAATAATAATGCAGGCTTTTGAAGCGCCGAAAATCGAGGAATATATAAAGAAAATCGGCATTGCATATGATGAGGAGTCGCTTCACTTTGCTGTACGCAATGCATCCGGCAGCATAGGAAAAGCGATAGAGCTTTTAACGGAAAAAACGCTGGACAGGGAAGCTTACGATATTGCGCGTTCTGTCGTCTCGGCGCAAAATTCCAAAAATGAAGAGATCTCCTATTTTGATTTTCTCAAAATATTCAGCGATAAGATAAACTCGCGGGAGCTTCTTCTGAAGGTCTGCTCATGTCTTACGCGGGCATATGCCGATATCATCGCTTATTCAGTGAAAAACAGTGATGACATGAACTTTTTTACTCTTGATGAGATGAACAGGATATCATGCAATATCGGCGTTGACAGCGCAATAAAATGTTCTGAAGCTGTCATGAAAACGGCGCTTCTTCAGCAATCAAATGTAAATATCACCTTGTCTCTGGCAGTGCTTGCCTCCATGTTATGGAATAATATATAAAAACGGAGAATAATATGAATAGAGAGAATATAGATAGCGAGAACGTAACCGCAGAAGAAAAAACCTCCTATGAAATAGTGGGTGTTAGATTCAAAGAGAATGGAAAAACATACTACTTTGACCCACAGGGCACGGCATGTACCACCGATGACAAAGTTATAGTGGAAACAGCCCGAGGTTTGGAATTCGGGTATGTATCGATTGCAAATCGTATTGTAGATGCGTCAAAGGTAATTTTGCCTCTGCGCCCCGTCGTCAGAATAGCGACATCTGCCGATATGGAACGCTATAATGCAAATAAGGAAAAGGAAAGGGAAGCGTTTGCTGTTTGCATGGAAAAGATTGCCGCACGAAAGCTTGAAATGAAGCTTGTCGATGTGGAATATACCTTTGATAATACAAAGCTGATTTTCTATTTCACAGCCGACGGAAGAATCGACTTCCGCGAGCTTGTAAAAGACCTCGCGGCTGTATTCAAAACAAGAATTGAGCTTCGTCAGATAGGCATACGCGACGAGACAAAGCTCATCGGCGGATTAGGCGTTTGCGGCAGACCTTTCTGCTGTAAAAAATTTTTGCCCGATTTCGTTCAGGTATCTATAAAGATGGCAAAGGAACAGAATCTTTCGCTCAATTCGCAGAAGATTTCCGGTGCCTGCGGCAGACTCATGTGCTGCCTGCGATATGAGCATGAAGTATATGAGGAGGAGCTGAAAAGGACACCGAAGCTTGACAGTGAGGTCGTGACTCCGGACGGAATCGGAACAGTTTGTGAAATAAATCCTCTTGCGGGGCTCGTGAAAGTCCGCCTTTTCGAGGCGCAGACGGTAAAGCAGTATTCCCGCGATGATGTAAAGCAGACTGAAAAAAAGAGCGGCTCAAACGAAACGGAAGATAAAAGCTCCGATAACAAATAAACAATGTGATTATTGCATTTAAGGAAGGAATTTTTCACAATGCGTTTTATTGAGATGTTAAAATCCGTTTTTCTCGGTATAGTCGAGGGAATAACGGAATGGCTTCCGATAAGCAGTACGGGACATATGCTCCTTGTCGACGAATTTCTCACGCTTGATATGAGTGAGAGCTTCAAGGAGATGTATTTCTATGTTGTCCAGCTCGGCGCGATACTTGCCGTCGTCCTGCTTTTCCGGAATAAAATGTTTCCGTTTCAGTTCAAGGATAAATCACAGCCCGTTTTCAGAAAAGATGTATTTTCCACATGGCTCAAGGTAGTTGTGGCATGCATTCCGGGCGCTGTGGTAACGCTGCTTTTCGATGATTATATTGAGGCTCATCTGCATACGCCGCTTGTCATTGCGATAGCATTGATTTTCTATGGCATAGCTTTCATTATAATCGAGGCATGGAACAAAAAGAGAACTCCGAAAGTGGAAACGCTCGGAGATATCAGCTATTATACGGCGCTGCTCATCGGGCTTTTTCAGGTGCTTTCCATAATCCCGGGAACATCGCGCAGCGGCGCTACAATAATAGGAGCGTTGCTCATCGGCGTATCGAGAGTTGCGGCGGCGGAATTTACATTCTTCCTTGCCGTCCCCGTAATGTTCGGCATGAGCGCGATAAAGATTGCCAAATTCGGTCTGCATTTTTCGGCGGAAGAGGCAATAATACTTGCGGTCGGCACTATAGTGGCATTCTTTGTCTCTGTGGCAGTGATAAAATTCCTCATGGGATATATCAAAAAGCATGATTTCACCGTGTTCGGCTGGTACAGAATAGCGCTTGGCATACTTGTGATTTTATTGATGTGCATAAAGTAATGTAAAAAGGCAGACCAAAGTCTGCCTTTTTGCTGTAATTATTAACTTTTGATGTATTTTTTCAGAGCATCTACATACTTCGGATTTTTCAGAAGCTCGGCGCGCCTGCCGCTTTTTGCGTTCATACGCAAATCTGTAATCAAATCAATAAGCGGCTTTTCGCACCGTTCCGCAGGGCGGCAATCGTAGAAAGCATGGTAAAGCGTATCTTCTTTTTTCATGCGTTCGGTCAGCAGTGATGCGGCAAAAAGATATTTTTCCTGTATTGCAGCGACCTGTTCATCCGTGCCGCCACGGTAGCATAAATCGTTTTCCATTCTGCCGAGAAAAGATTCGGCTATCATAAGTAAAAATGCTTCTTCGGTCTCTTCAAAGGCATTCAGCAGCAAATCTCCGCAGTGAATGGCATGCTTCACCTTTTCATCCATAGAGAGGGAAGAGCCAAAGAACACCTTTCTGCCGAATTTATCTGCCGCAAATTCCGCAAGCTCATACATGTTTTTTCGTACATGGAAATAATATTCGCTTGTGTCTTTTGCAAACAGTTGTTCGCTTTTTTGACCGCAAGTGCCATACCAATTAGTAAATTTTGCATTGTATATATTCAAAGCTTCGTCCGTTTTTCCTTCAGCGTGCAAAATTTTTGCGCGCATATTCCAAGTGCCGAGACGAATATTTTCATCAGTACAGCCATCAATTATCTTGTCGCAAATGCCGAGAAGCTCATCCTTGTGCGCGATAAGAACAGCAGGGTCGTTATCAGCCGCATCGCCTGCGATATTCCACATATAATAATTCATTATCCGATAGTCATTGGGATAGTCACTATAAGCCTTAGTGATGAATTCGCGGGTCTTTTCAGCACCGATTTTTAGATATGATTTCAGATATAATTCGACTGTGCTATCGATATCAGCCTGAATTTTTTCTTTATTATATCCCATTAGTTCATCAAGACTCACGCCGAAATAATATGCCAGCGGTTGCAAAAGGGTGATATCGGGATAAGTTTCGTCGCGCTCCCATTTGCTTACAGCCGCAGAGCTGACATTCATTGCCGCAGAAAGCTCATCCTGTGTGATTCCTTTTTTCTGCCGCAAGCTTTTGATATTGGCACCTATTGTTATTTTCATAAATGTCTCCTTGAAAATTAAGATAAGCTGACGCCCGCTTCCGATTATATTATAGCAACGAATTGCGCGAAAGTAAAGAGACTGTCATTCAATATGAAATTAACCGCAGGTTAAAATATGTGAGTGGTTCTCAAATCAGTTTGGATTTCCTCCGGAATAAGGACGCGGGAAAAATCGGTTCGGATTTCCTCCGGAATAAGGACGCGGGAATAGGAGTTTGTGCATGCCTGCTATGCGCTTGGTTAGCAGAGCAGTCACCGACTTTTATACAAAATCTGCCTTTTGTAATTTAATTGCAGACACCGCACGACCAGCGGGAAGTGCGGCTCTTTCAATAGATGCAATTATACAAAAGGAAAATTTTGTATAATTGAGGGCATAGAAATATATAAAAAAGCCCGAAAACGGGCTTTTTTCATGCCATAGATGATGTATGCTTCATAAAGGCTTTCGATATTGGCATTTTCACGTAAAGCTCTTCATACCGAGCTTACCGAGAAATCTGCAAATCTTTTCGCCTTTCGGCAGCATCATAAGTTCTTCTTTCACAATAATCTTCATTGCAAAAAGCAAAATAAAGTAAACAACTACAGTTATAAGAATTGCAGATAATGTCGCAACGGACTGGCGTGATATTTTATCAATAATCTTAAACGAGGTTATTGTAAATACGCTTGAAGCAAGTGTTGCCAAAAACGGTCTGAAAAATGACTTCAATATTTTTATATCAAGATGCACATACTTGGCAACAAAACAGAAATTCAAAACCGCCATTACAAAATAGCTGATTACTGTTCCTATTGGCGCCCCGTAAACTCCTACTTGAGGTATGCTTATAAGAATAAAATTAATCACAAGCTTTACAGCCGCACCGCAAAGCATCGATATTATCGGTTTTCTTTCAAGCCTATGAGACTGGAGTATTGAATTTGTTATCGTCAGCATCGCGGTAAAAAATACCGATATTGAAAGAATTGACAAAAGCGGTGCCGCACTGTTGACCGATTCCGCCTTTTTCCTGAAAAGCATTGCAAGTATCGGCTTTGATAATATTGACATTCCGATAGCACAAGGAATAGATATTATAGCGGCAAATTTAAGCGATGCGTTCATTGCTTTCATGGATTTTTCCGTATTTTTTTCAGCCCTTGTGGAAGCAAGAGCCGGCGTCAATGCAGATGCTATCGGCACTATAAGTGCTGACGGCAAATGTGTCAGTGTTACTACAAGAGTGCTGTAATTTCCGTAAGCCGCCTCCGCTATAGGTGTTGATGTATATAATTTCATGCAGTTTATTATCGTAACGGAATCTATAATTCCGGTCAGATTAAGCGCAACCGCACTTATGGTTATCGGAACAGCTGTTAAAACAAGCTTTCTGAATATGGCTTTTTGCGGCATACATTCATTGCTTTCCTCTATTATGAGATAACCGTAATTCTGCTTATGGAAAAGCTTTGCCGATATAAGAAAAACCATTCCGGTGCCTACACCTATGCAGATTCCGGCTATGGCATATGCCGCCGCTATTTCTATGCTGTATCCACATGATATCGCATATTTGCAAAGAACAATGCCTATGGCAAACTTACCTATCGCCTCAATAACTTCGGAAACCGCTGTGGGTGTCATGTTCTGATGACCCTGAAAATAGCCTCTTATGGCACTGGAAACGCAGATAAAGAAAAGTGTTGGTGCTATTGTGATTATACAGTAATAGCTGTCACGACTGCCCATCAAAGTGGCAAGCGGCTTTGCACCGAGAACCATTATCAAAGTCCCTGCTACACCGAGGGCAACAAAAAGCAACAGTGCTGTCGTAAAAATTCGGCGCACTTCTTTTTTTCTGCCAAGCGTCCTGCTGCCTGATACCATTATGGAAATAGCTATAGGAAGTCCGGCTGTAGATATCATATAAAGCGTAACAAATATATTATACGCCACATTGAAGTATCCCATTCCGAGATCCCCGAGATATGAATGAAGCGGAATTTTGAAAAAAAGCCCCATCAGCTTCACGAGCATATTTGAAAACATGAGTATTACAACGCCCGACATCATTCGAGGGGCTTTTTTTTGCTTTTCCACCTTGAAAATCTCCTTAAATAACGGTCAGCGACCGATAAATTCACGGAAAACAGAGTTTTCCGGCACAAGCGACGACGGAATCACAGGTACGTTTTTGAATTTTTCTTCAAAAAATTTGTATAATTCAGTTTCATTCTTGACCGAAAAATCATACATTTTTTTATCTAAAATATATGGTTTTATGACATTTATTTCATAAAGCATGAGCGTATTTATAAAGAAATCGGCATATTTGGCATTTGGAAAAATGTTTTCATCCTCATTTTTCGCAACACCGTCCCACAGCTTCATTGTAAGCGAGACCGATGCACCGCGGAAGTAAAAATCACGCACAATACGACGGAAAAGACGTATTTCTCTTGCTTCAAAATAACTTCCGTATGCCGAAATATTATCGTGCACGCCTATATAGATTGCCCTGGTTGCTCTCTTCGGAAGAAGCGACATTATCTCGGGATACATAGCCTGTATTCCTTCAAATACGATAAATTCGTTTCTGCTCGGATGGTAGTCGGTATATCCGCTCCGCATTCCGAGCTGAAAATCGTATTTCGGAAGCCTTGCAGGCTTTTCTGCGAGAATATCGGATATGCAAACCACAAAATAGTTCAGATCTATGGCGGATGCCGCTTCATAATTCGGTATTTTATCTTTTGAAATATCGTCTCTGCTACGGTAAAAGTCGTCAATCGATATGATTTTGGCGGTTTTTCCGAATTTTTTCATTTCATCCTCGAGGATAAATGATGTGGTTGTTTTTCCCGAGCAGGATGCACCCGAGAGCATTATAAAGCGCTCTTCCCTGTTTTTGCAGATTTCTCTTGCCGCGTTTCTGACCTGAGCTTCGTATTTGCTTTCACAATCCAAAACAAAGCTCTTCATTTCTTCCTGATCAGCAAATTTCAGATTATGCTGTATCATCAAATAACCTCCTGTTTTTAACTGATATTATTATAAAAGCTGATTATTTTCTCTTTTTTGTCCTTTTCACGCTGTTCATTTTCATCCGAAAGGTATTCATAAGGATATTTGTATTCAAATATTCTGTCAATTTTGCCTGATTTTCTGTCTACAAGCTTAGAGACGGCACCTGCTCCTATGGCAAATATGCTATGTATCTCTTCCATCATGTATATATTGTATTTTCCTTCGCAACCCGGCAGGCAGAAGCCTACATTTTCAAGATTGTCCACGGTATTTTTCTGCCTGTACATATAATAAGGAATATACCCGGCATTTTTGACTGCGAGATGTGCATAGTCCACAAGCTTGGTGGCTACATTTTCGCCTCTGTTATATATATATGAACGCTTCTGCGAAAAATCTGCCGCATTTTTTATACACAGCGTGTGTACCGTGAGATTTTCAGGACGCAGTCGTGTCATTTCGTCAACTGTTGATGAAAAGCTTCCGAAGCCTTCACCCGGAAGCCCCGCAATGAGGTCTGTATTTATCTGCGGTATGCCGATGCTTCTGGCAAGCTCAAACGCGCGGTAAAAATCAGCGGCTGTATGTTTTCTTCCTATAAGCTCAAGCACCTCATCATTGAGCGTCTGCGTATTTATACTGATGCGGGTAGCGCCGTATTTCTTTATAACCTCAAGCTTTTCTTTGGTTATTGTATCGGGACGACCTGCCTCAACGGTAAATTCTTCAACTCCCGACATGTCTACATTTTCGGATATAACGGAAAGAAGTTTTTCGAGCTGAGTGGCGCTGAGAGTCGTTGGCGTTCCTCCGCCAATATAGACTGTCGCCACGGTGAGACCGAGTGACTTAATAAGAGCCGCCTGCTCGGCTATATCTCGGCAAAGCTGCTCGAGATATCCGTCAAGAAGCCCCAAAAGCTTAGGCGAAGTGTATGATACAAACGAGCAATAGCTGCATCTTGATGGGCAGAAAGGTATGGAAATATATATGCTGCAGGCGTTTTCCGGTGCGACGGCGATGATTTTCTTTTCGAGATATGCTGTATCGCAGGCAAGTGCCGCCTTTTTTGCATTCACGAAGTATTCCTTTGTGAATATTGAGCGAACCTCTGCCTTTGTAGCACCGTTCATAAGCTCCTGAAGAGCGAGCTTTGCGGGACGCACACCGGTAAGTATTCCCCATTGCGGCACCTTGCCGACAAGCTTCTTTCCTGCATTGAAAAATGCTTTTCCGACAGCAATTTTTCTTGTTTTATCAAGTGTTTCGCTATCCGAAAAAGGCTCGAAGAACGAGCGCTCCACATTTTTACCGAGGTGAGATATGTTGACTTTAGCCGTTATTCCGTCTACGCTTTCCTCGATTGAAACGGATGCGGACGGAGATTCGGCATCTGTCTGCTTAGCCGCGGAAAATTTCTCTCCCGGGAAAAACAGCATACAAAGCGTCTGTATATAATATTCATTTATCTCGCCGTTTATATTTAATATCATAAAAATTCATCCTTTATTTTGCAGAATTTCACTGTCCATAACTATTGTTACAGGTCCGTCATTTCTGATATCAAGCTGCATATATGCGCCGAAAACACCGCACTGTACATCCGGTATCTCTTTTTTAAGACATGAAACGAAGTATTCATAAAGTTCATTTGCCCGCTCCGGCGCTTCGCTTGTAAAATAATCCGGTCGATTTCCGTGTGCATAGTTGGCATACAGAGTGAAATTGGAGACAACAAGCGCACTGCCGCAAACATCTTTTACGGACAAATTCATTTTATCGTTCTCGTCGGAAAATATGCGAAGCTTTGATATTTTTAGCGCAAGAAGTTCTGCATCTCTTTCGCTGTCGCCTTTTTTAGCTCCGAAAAGTATTGTAAGCCCCTTCCCTATTCTGCCTGTCAGCACGCCGTCTGCGACGACCTGCGATGATGAAACACGCTGTATGACAGCTCTCATTTTCAGTCTCCTTTTATGAAGTATATCCGCGTTCAATGGAATATACGCCATTTATATTTTTGATTCTTGAAACAATGCTGAGATAATGATCGAGATTCTTGCATGCGACGCCGATGCTGATTATGCACTGACCGTCGCTTTTTGTCTGCGTATTTATCTGGAGTATTGAAACACGCATTTCCGCAAGAGCCGATGTAATATCAGCAAGCATGGAAATTCTGTTTTCGGCAAAAATGCGCATTACGGCTTCATACTGCCCTCCCGCGGCATCTCCTCCGCCGGAAGCCTTGCGCCATTCCACGCGCACAAATCTGTCCGGATTGTCTTTCATTGATGCGAGAGCATTTTTGCAGTCGCATTTGTGAACGGAAATGCCGTATCCCTTTGTGATGAAGCCGATTATATTGTCACCGGGGAGCGGATTGCAGCACTTTGCAAACTTTACCTGACAGCCCTCAAGTCCATCAACGGCGACACCGTTGTAGCTTCCTCTTGAGTATGGTTTCTGTACTGTCTGAACCTGAGAAGCATCTGTTATCGGTTCTTCTGCCGGCGGTGCCACCACGCGATCAAATTCATCGCGTATGCGCGCCGATATCTTTGATATGGAAAGCCCTCCGTAGCCAAGCATATTGAAAAGCTCAAGCGCGTTGTTCATGCCGCAGCGCAAAGCTATATTTTCGGAAATCCTCTCAAACTGCTCGTCGGTATAGGTTCTTCCGTAGTGCTTTAGCTCGGAAACGAAAGCGTTCCTGCCCTCGGCAATATTTTCATCGCGCTTTTCCTTTTTGAACCACTGACGTATCTTTGCCTTGGCTTCGCTTGTTTTTACAATGTTAAGCCAGTCGCGGCTCGGGCCCTTTGCCGAGGATGAAGTCAGTATCTCTACAATTTCTCCGTTTTTCAGTTCCCTGTCTATCGGAACTATCATTCCGTTTACCTTGGCACCGATCATTCTGTTTCCGACAGCAGAATGGATATGATAGGCAAAATCTATGCATGTAGAATTCTGCGGCAGGTTGACAACATCTCCCTTCGGCGTGAAAACAAATGTTTCATCCTGAAAAATATCTATCTTTATCGCCTCAAGAAAATCGTCATGATCCGCTGTGGTAGATTCATCTTCAACAAGTTTTGCTATCCATTCAAGCTTCTTGTCTATATCCTCTTTTGTTCTGTCGCCGGATTTGTATTTCCAGTGGGCGGCGATACCGTATTCGGCGATATGATGCATTTCCCATGTACGTATCTGCACCTCAAAGGGAATGCCGTCTCTGCCTATGACAGTGGTATGAAGTGAGCTGTACATATTTGCCTTAGGAGTTGAGATATAATCCTTGAAGCGTCCGGGAATAGAGTTGTACATCTCATGAATATATCCGAGAGCGCTGTAGCATTCCGAAACGGTATTTACAATGATTCGCACTGCATAGAAATCATATATTTCGTCGAAGTTCTTATTCTGTTGATACATCTTACGATATATACTGTAAACTGATTTTACACGTCCCTCTATTGTAACATCAAGACCGTTTTTCTTCAGATATTCGGTAATGCTTTTCTTTGTATTCTCGATAAAGCCGCGATTTCTGCCGTATTTCTTATCTATATCGTCACGCACCTCATCATAGCCTATAGGATCTAAATATGAAAGTGCCAGATTTTCCAGCTCCTGCTTTATTTTCTGCATACCGAGACGATGAGCAAGCGGTGCATAAACATGCATTGTCTCAAGGGCTATTCTCCTGCGCTTGCTCTCCTCTTGCGCATCGAGTGTACGCATATTGTGAAGTCTGTCCGCAAGCTTGATGAAGATAACGCGGATATCCTTCGCCATGGCAAAGAACATTTTGCGAAGATTCTCCATATGCTCGTCCTCTTTATCCTCGAAAGGAATACGGACAAGCTTTGTAAGCCCATCCACAAGCTCGGCTACACTGTCACCGAAGAGCTTGCGTATCTTATCAATGTCTGTCTTATCAGAGCAGTCCTCGACAGTATCGTGCAGGAGCGCAGCGCAGATGGAATCTGTATCGAGCCCCAGCCCCGCAACTATTTCCGCTACGGCAACGGGATGATTTATATATTCCTCACCGCTCTTCCGATATTGCCCGCTGTGCATCTCGCGGGCATATTCATATGCTTTTTTTATCTTTTCGGTATTATAGGTCTTGCCCGTACTTTCAAGTATGAACATAAGCCTGTCTATATCGTAAAACATCTTTTTTCTCCCGACTCCGGTGGGTCACTCTGTTTTTATCCCATTCAAGAGTCTGTTATTTATAATATCTGTTTTTTCCGTTACCTTCGGTAATGAAAAAGAATACGTCATTCCGCTGCATTTATCAGCTGTTATAAGCCCGGCATCGATAAACACAGCCATCATTATTTTCAGTTTGACAAAAGAAACCGACGGGAGCGCACGAAGCACCGCCTTTATATTGATTTCCGTGCCCTCCACAGGTGCGTTCTTTTGCAGAAATTTATAGAAAAGCACAAAGTCACCGCGATCCGGATAATCCTCTGCCTCGCAGACTTCTCTGCCTAAAATGACCTTTTCGGCATATTCCTCGGCTTCTATATATTCGAGCAGAGTGTCTTTCCCGAAACGTATTTCCTTTGCCATCATCTGAATTGATGACATCCCGCGAAATTCATTTATATCGAGACTAAAGACTATATCCGCGCTGTCGCCGCATTCGTAGCCCTCTGAGATCAGGTTTCTGCCGAATAAAAGCGCAGGAACAAGCATATCGCCTGATTTTATCATCAGCTTTGTATGCTTATCTTCCTTAAGAAGCGTTATATCGTCTATTTGGGCATTTTTCAGAAGGAATACCGGCGCAGGATTGCCTGCACCGTACGGTTCGAGACGCATAAGCTCGTTTGCCTCTACCATATTGATATCGCTCTCCGAAACCTCACAGTCTATCTCACAGACAGGCTCGGGCATGCCTGCAGCAAAAGCATCGCTTGCATAAGCATTTATTGCCTCGCGGAAAGCATCTACATTGCCGCGCTCAATTGTAAGTCCCGCCGCAAGCTCATGCCCGCCGAACTTGGTAAGCAGCTTGCTACATGCGGAAAAAGCAGCGAATATATCAAAGCCGATAACACTTCTGGCACTTCCTCTGCCTTCATCCGAGTCTTTGGCAAAAGATATCAGCACGCATGGCTTGCCGTAGCGCTCGGTTATCTTCGAGGCAACTATGCCGATGACGCCGTGATGCCAGTTGTCGCCGGATATCACGAGCACATCACATTCAGCGGCATGAGGGTTTTTAAAAAGAAAAGCCTCGGCTTCCTTTAATATGGAATTTTCCAGTGCCTGCCGCTCACGGTTAAAGGCACAAAGCTCTTCCGCTATGGCATCTGCAAGCATCGGAGACTCCGTCATGAAAAGCTGAACTGCTCTTCCCGCATCGCCCATGCGCCCCGCCGCATTTATGCGAGGTGCCACCCCGAAGGCTATGGAAGAGACGGAAATACGCTTCAGCACGCTTTTTCTGTTGCGCCCCGAATCTGTTTCTATTCCCGCGGCACATAGGAGCGATTTCATGCTGACATCTTCTGTGCCGCGCAAAAGCCCCAGACCTATATGGATTATTATTCGGTTCTCTCCCGTTACGGGCATTACATCGGCTATCGTGCCGATTGCCGCGAGGCTGATATATGAGCGACACATATCCTTGACTGTATCGAGATTATACTTTCCGTCGTTCTCGCGGGCAAGTTCCAGTGCACATATCAGCTTGAAGGCGACACCAACACCTGCCAGATCCTTATATGGATATCCGCAGTCTGCTCTGTGCGGATTTATCACGGCGACGGCATCGGGCAGAATCTCGGGGCACTGATGATGGTCTGTTATAACGGTATCTACGCCGAGACTCTTTGCGTATTCGACCTCGCTTACCGCCGTTATACCCGTATCTACGGTTATAATAAGCTTCGTGCCGCTCGCGGCTATCGTATCAATCGCATCGCGGCTCATGCCGTAGCCCTCGTATTCGCGTGAAGGAATATAAAAATCGGCAGATATTCCGCGATCGCGAAAATATCGCAAAAGCATCGACACGGATGTCACACCGTCGGCATCGTAATCACCGTATACCGTGATTTTTTCGTTGCCTTCCGTAGCCCTCATTATTCTTGCGACAGCTGCATCCATATCCTTCATCAGAAAAGGATCGTGAAGAAAACTCTCTGATTTATCTATAAAAATTTTTGCGCTCTGCGGGTCTCTGTAGCCCCTGTTGCAGAGTACGCGGGCAGTGACGGGTGAAACGCCGAGCGTTTTGCAGAGTGTCGATACCTCATCTTCGTCCTGCTCACAAATTATCCACTTTTTTTCTTTTTTCATGGATAGTCCGTCCTCTCATTGTATCATTAAGTATTGCCAAATGCAGGTCAGTACTTCGGAGGTTTATATTTCGCCATGAGGGAAAGCGCCATATTTATGCCGTCCACAGCGGCACTTGTTATTCCTCCGGCGTAGCCTGCACCCTCTCCTCCTACATAGAGATTTTTATAGTTTTGTGCTGTGAAATTTTTTTCTCTGCATATACGTATCGGAGATGAGGTTCTCGTTTCGGGCGCCGTTATCAGTGCATCGTCAGAGTCAAAGCCGTGCAGTTTTTTTCCGAAATCTGCAATACCGGCTTTCAGTGACTCGGTAACAAACTCAGGAAAAACACGCCCAACATCGGTAAATGTCACATTTCCCATCATATATGTCGGCTCCACGTCGCCTATCGTATTGCGACAGCCGGCTCTGCCGAGAAAGCTGCCTACACTCTGACACGGCGCAGCGTATCCTCTGCCGCCTATATCAAATGCAGCGCTCTCTATCCTGCGTTGAAAATTTATCGCACCAGCTACCGTGCCGCCGAAATCATCGGGAAGCACCGATACGGCAACAGCGCAGTTTGCATTTTTGCCGCTTCTGATGTAGCTGCTCATGCCGTTTGTAACTACTCCGCCGTGCTCCGATGCAGCCGCCACAACCTCGCCGCCGGGGCACATACAAAAGGTATATACGCCGCGTCCGCCTATGCGGCATGAAAGATTGTATTCGCCCTTCGGCAGTCTCGGATCACCTGCAAGCTCGCCGTAGAGCCCCTTGTCTATGTTTTCCTGCAGATGTTCTATTCTCACTCCGACGGAAAACGGCTTCGGAGTTATCACAAGCGAGGTTCCGCCGAGCATCTCGAATGTATCTCTTGCGCTGTGACCTATCGCAAGCATAAGAACACCGCATTCGATGTCTCCGTATCCGGTTTTGACCGAGCGGATCAGCTGTCCTCCCGCGGCATCAAAGCCATCAAATTTTGTCTTATAATGTATCTCACCGCCGAGAGAGATTATCTCGGCTTCTATGCCGGAAACGACCCGCTTCAGATAATCCGTGCCTATGTGTGGACGCGCATTTGAGAGTATTTCCTCCGGCGCACCGTGGCGTACCATTGTTTCGAGAACATAGGCGCATTTCGGATCATTTATGCGCGTCATGAGCTTGCCGTCGGAAAATGTACCCGCTCCTCCGGCACCGAACTGAATATTTGATTCGCCGTCCAGCACGCATGAGCGGAAAAAAGCATCTACATCGGCACTTCTCTCTGCCGTATTTTTGCCTCTTTCAAGCACTATCGGACGATATCCGTATTTTGCCAGCGTAAGCGCCGCAAACATCCCGCAGGGACCGAATCCCACTATCACGGGGCGTGCGCCGAGCTCCTCATCGCCGAAAGTCGGCGTAATATCGGCTGACTTTGCCGCTGTTATGCCGTCTCTGCCGAGCTTTTCTTCATCGGGGCTTTTGCCTTCAACCGTAGCAATAACGGAATAGACGAACTTTATGTCAGCTCTTTTCCTCGCATCTACGGATTTTTTAAATATCTTCATCTCCGAAATGCTGTCAGCGGAAAAGAACTTCAACAAACGCTTTCGTGTAAAATGAAAGGTTTCGTCTGTTGAAGCTCCGATAGGCATTTTTATGTTTTGTACTATATATCTGTGTCTCTGCATCTTATTCTTTTACGCCTGTTTCGTCATTCTCCGCGCCGATTGTATCAGCATGCGTGTTTTTTTCATCATCGACGTGCTCAACAGGTGATGTCGTGATGTCCGCTCTTATAAATTCCGGAGAAACGGAAACGAGCGCCACGCCGATCGGCAAGTCAATATCGAGCTTGAGCATCGTATCTCCTGCGGCTGTAACCGTTGCGGCATCGACGGAAAGCTTCACTCTGCTTCTTTTTGCATCGGTGGCACTGAGCTTCCTGCCCTTCACTGTGACGACTATATTCGTATCGGCAAGAGAAATATCGAAGTTTCTTTCATTCAATACACTTTCGTTTTTTATCGTTATATCATTGCTTGTAAACTGATAGTCTGTTGTTTTTATATTTCCGTCAGTACTCACGGCGTAAATCCAGATTATTATCGCCGCAAGTATGGAGAAAATTCTTATTATTATATCGGCTTTTTTGCTCCGCTTGACAGTGTAATCATCGGAGCCTTCCTCACGATCGACGACCGTATTTTTCTGCCCGAAAAATTCTTTTAACCTGCTGAATGTCTCTTTCAATCTGCTCAACTCCCTTCGCCTGTGATTATTTCTGTTCCTGCTTCTGTTCATCTTCTTTTGTTTCACGAACATGCTTTTCGCCCTTGCGATCTTTTGTATGAGGCTCATCGCCGAGAAGAGCCGAAAGCTCTGTTTTTAGCGTACCGAGGTCGTAATTGCGCTTGAGCTGACCGTCCACGGCTATCGATATTGTTCCGGTTTCCTCGGAAACGACTACGATAACAGCATCGCTGTTTTCGCTCATGCCTATCGCGGAGCGGTGGCGTGTGCCGAGGTCCTTGATTATATCATCGTTTGTGGACATCGGAAGGAAGCAACCTGCGGCATAGATTCTGCAGTTTTTGATAACTACGGCACCGTCATGCAGAGGCGCCTTATTGTAAAATATATTGCGGAGAAGCGGAACGGTTACATCCGCATTGACAACTGTTCCCGTTTTTATGATATCTCCGAGAGGAGTCGAGCGCTCGATTACAATCAATGCACCGGTATATTCCTTGGAGAGTTCGCTTGCTGCCTCGCAGATATTGTTTATAGCCGTATGCTTTGACTGGGAGGATTTTGTTTCGCCTGCATTTTTTATCGAGCGGAAGGGGCTTCCTCCCATCTTTTCAAGAGCGGAACGAAGCTCCGGCTGGAATATGATGATAAGCGAAATGAGACCGATCTGCACTATATTAGAGAGCAAAAATTTCAGTGCTCGCATATCGAGTATATCACTTATAATTACAACAATAAGAACCATGAGAACGCCGAGCGCCAGCTTGCTCGCGCGTCTGTCACGGATGAATTTGATTATATAATAAATGAGTATCGACACTACGGCGATATCCAGAATATCAATAAGCTTTATTGCCAAAAACTGCTCTGCAATATAATTCAGTATTCCCAACTTCTTTTCGCTCCTACAAAGAATAGTGTGTTGTTCATATATTATAATATATTTTTCGGTATAAATAAATAGATTTTTGAAAATTTTTTATAAAATTTCCATTTTTTTTACTTTTATCAATGACAAACTACCGATTTTATGGTAAAATAGTTATCGCTAAGCTGATTTTACGGTTATTGGCTGAACATACCGGAGGTTATAATGAAAAATATACTGAAAAAAATAAGCACTGCCATGAATATCGTGACGCGCAAAAAGGAGCGTCCCTATACCTCGGCGGTAATACTCGCTGCGGGTCTGAGCGCAAGGATGCAAGGCATTTCAAAACAGATGATAGAGCTTAGCGGAAAAAGCGTCATTGCGCATACGCTCTGCGCCTTTCAGAACTGCGAGCTTATAGATGAGATTATCATTGTAACAAATGAAGCTGAGTTTCCGTATTATAACGAAGAATTCAAAAATGAATACGGAATAACAAAGCTTTCGCGCGTGGTTCTCGGTGGAAATACACGCGCCCGTTCTGCTGAAAACGGATTTTCCGCCATATCGAAGAACGCCGATTTCGTGGCTATTCACGACGGTGCGCGTTGCCTCATAACTCCCGAAAAGATATCCGCCGTGGTAAAAGCGGCATTTAATAAAGGCGCGGCAATAGCGGCAACAAAGGCGACCGACACAATGAAAAAAGCCGATGAGGACGGAAAAATCACGGGTACGCTCGACAGGAGCAAAATATGGCGTGCGCAGACGCCGCAGGTTTTCAAAAAAAGCATTTATTTTGTTTCGCTGAAAAACTGCAAGAGCAAGGGCGCGGCAATTACCGATGACGCTATGATGGCGGAGCACGCTGGCTTTAATGTCTACTGTATTGAAACAGGCTCCGACAATATCAAAATAACAACGCCTGCCGATATCCGCGAGGTACTCGGCGTGCTGAACGGGAGGGAAAGTAAATGAATTTCCGCATAGGTCACGGATATGATGTTCACAGGCTCACCGAGGGGAGAAAGCTCTTTCTCGGCGGGGTGGAAATACCGCATAAAGCAGGGCTACTCGGGCATTCCGATGCCGATGTTCTGCTCCATGCGGTCTGCGATGCTCTGCTCGGTGCGGCTGCGCTCGGTGATATAGGAAGGCACTTTCCTGATACCGACGATAAATATAAAGGAATATCGAGCCTTATCTTACTCGGCGAGGTATATAAAAAGATATCGGCACTCGGCTATAGAGTCTGCAATGTGGATGTCACGCTGATAGCGCAGAAGCCAAAAATATCGCCATACACCGACATAATGAGAAAAAACATATCAAATGCACTCGAAATTGATATTGATTCTGTAAACATCAAAGGAACTACCGAAGAACATCTCGGTTTTACGGGAAAAGAGGAAGGCATATCGTGTCACGCCGTCTGCCTTCTTTGCAAGTAAATTCATGAAAATTCGCTCTATCGCGGTTTAAATCCCTCTTATTCGCCGTTTTTAATATTCCCTTTTGTTCTTATTTGACGATTATTGAAAAACGATTTCAGCAAGGTAAACAAAAATCGCTCTTCAAATTTGTTGACAAAATTTTCCAATATGGTATTGAAAAAATTCCCAAAATATGGTAGTATGTTGTTGGAAAATTTTGGTAAGTCAAAAATCCGGCACTAAAATAAAGAAATGGAGAAAATTAACATGGAACAAAAAGTAAGAATACTTATCGCAGATGAAAATGTCGAATTCCGCATGAATCTCAGGGAGAACCTGACACGAGCCGGCATGGAAATAGTTGAGGAGGCATCCGACGGAACGGACATACTGACGAAAATAAAGCGTACTACTCCGGATATCGTTTTTATTGATATATGGCTTCCGAAGGGCGACCCAATACAGATTATAAAGAAGTCAAAACTTCTCTTTCCGAATCCGCTTCAGGCACCCGATTTCATCGCACTCTCTTATTGCTCAAATCCTAACCTTTTTCTTGAGGCAAGCGAAGCCGGAGCAACCTTCTGCATACAGAAGCCCGTGGAATATGCGACTCTCTTTGACAGGATAATGCGCATCTACAGAAACAGACAGAACAATTTCAGAATACCGCTATCGAGTATGCGCACAGGCTCGGGAAGCGACGAGGATGCCGACCTTGAAACTCAGGTGACAAAAATTCTTCACAAAATCGGCGTTCCCGCGCATATAAAAGGCTATCAGTATCTGCGCACTGCCATAATAATGACGGTGGAAAACAATAATCTGATTAACTCTGTTACAAAAATTCTGTATCCTTCCGTCGCCAAGACCTACGAAACAACATCATCACGCGTAGAGCGTGCCATACGTCATGCGATAGAAGTCGCATGGGACAGAGGTGACCTCGATGTACTCAATTCTTACTTCGGCTATACGATACAGAACGAACGCGGAAAGCCCACGAACAGCGAATTTATAGCGATGATTTCAGACAATCTGCGTCTCAAAAACAGAATTTCATAAAAATGCCATAAAAGGCAAGGAAATCCACTCGGGGATTCCCTTGCCTTTTATTTGCCGAAGCCTTATCTGTCCTCTCTGTAGTAGTTAGTACCAAGAGCGGCAGGCGGCTGATTTTCCTTCTTTTTCGTGGCACTTGTGATTACGAGAACGATTATTGTCACTACATAAGGGAGCATATCGAGTATAGGTGTAGCCTTCATACTGACGCGGAGCGCTTTTATGCTCGGGATATATGAGCCGGCAACATAAAGCATACCGAAAAGCGCCGAGCCGAAAATGCTGACCACAGGCTTCCAGAGCGTGAATATAACAAGTGCTATTGAGAGCCAGCCAAGTGCGGAAATGCCGAGATAAGCTTCCTGCGAGCCTGCATAGTCCATTATATAGAAGAGACCTCCGAGACCGGCTATGCCGCTCCCTATGAGCGTGGCAACATATTTATATGCCGTAACATTTATGCCCATCGCGTCTGCGGTTGCGGGATTTTCTCCAACGGCGCGCAGATGCAGACCGACTCTTGTTCTGTTCAGCACATATGAAGTTACGATAGCTATGGCTATCGCAAGAAATACCATTATGCCGCAGTATTTGAATGTCGTGCTGTCGGCAAAGGGAAAGCGGAAATACTTTATGGCATAAAGATATCTCGTTTCCGTTTCGGCAGCCATTACGGTTATCTTGGACATGATGAATTTCATGGTTCCCACACCGAAAGTTGTAAGCGCAAGACCTGTAACATTCTGGTTGGCATGGAGTGAAACGGTCAGGAAGCTGTAGATAAGTCCCATCATTGCGGCGCAGAAAAAAGACGCAAGCAACGCAATGAGAACTACAAGCACACCCGGGAGAGCCGCGTTTACGGACATAAGCTGAAGCGCAAGGCAACCGCCTGCGGCACCGACGCACATTATGCCGGGAATACCGAGGTTAAGATGACCTGCCTTTTCCGTGATAATTTCGCCTGTGGAGCCGTAAAGAAATGTCATGCCGAGCGGGATAGCGCTGAGAAGATAATTTATAAGCTTATCCATTACTGCTCACCTCCCTTTTTGCGAGAGCGGAAGTTTACCTTATAATCAATGAAAAATTCGCATCCGATGATGAAGAAAAGAATGATACCCGTTATCATATCGGGGAATGCGGGGCTGATATCGAAATTCTGCGAAACCTGAGCCGCACCCTGACTGAGAAATACGATGAAAAGCGAGGTCAGCGCCATTATAGCGGGATTGAACTTCGCGAGCCACGATACCATTATCGCGGTAAAGCCTCTGCCGCCGACAGTTTCCGTTGTCACAGAGTGGTCAAGCCCGCCTACTATGAGGAAGCCTGCAAGACCGCAGAGCACACCTGAAACTATCATCGTGCGTATGATGACCTTCTTTACATCTATGCCTATGTAGCAAGCCGTTTTGAAGCTTTCGCCGACAACTGATATCTCATATCCGTGCTTGCTGTAACAGAGATAGACATACATTCCTATTGTCAGCGCAACGGTAATGAGTATGATAAGCAGATATTCGTTTCCGATAGAGGGCAGGTGTCCGAAAGGAAGTATGCCGAGCGAGCTTGAGCCGTTCGGAGTCCATACGATAAGGCAGAAAGAAACAAGACATGTAGCCACATAGTTCATCATGAGGGTAAAGAGAGTTTCGTTTGTGCCCCAGATTGCCTTGAATATGGCAGGTATGGTGCCCCATATGCCGCCTGCGAGGAGAGCCGCCGCGAGCATGATTACGATGAGGAGCGAATCCGGAATCTTACCGCCGAGATAGAACATACATGCGGCTGTCGCGAGAGCTCCCATCAGAGTTTGCCCTTCGGCACCGGTATTCCAGAATTTCATTCTGAAAGCCGGCGTTACGGCAAGAGAAATGCAGAGCAGAACAGAAGCGTCTTTTACAAATTTCCAGATTTTACGCGTAGAACCGAGGGAGCCCTTGAGAAGAGCCGAATAAAAATCAATCGGATTTGCGCCTATGACGATAAGAGAGAGCAAACCGCAGAAAATAAGCGATGCAAATATAGCAATAAGCCTTATTCCCCATGCCTTTTTCCAAGGCATGGCGGCACGCTTTGTTATGTGAAAAAGCGGCTCTTTTACTTTGTTTTCATTATTTGTCATCTGAAACAGCCTCCTTTTCGGTTACGGAACCGTCGGTTTTGGTCATGAGAAAACCGATTTCTTCTTTTGTAGCCTTTCTGCCGTCCACGATGTCCATCACCTTGCCGGAGTTGATAACAAGAATTCTGTCGCAAAGCTCTGTGAGAACGTCGAGATCCTCTCCGACAAATATAACGGTGACTCCGCTTTCTTTTTGCTTATTGAGAAGATGATATATCAGATAAGACGAATTTATATCAAGTCCGCGGACAGGATATGCCGCCATAAGTACCTTCGGCGCGGCGGCAATTTCTCTGCCGACAAGAACCTTCTGCACATTGCCTCCGGAAAGTCTGCGCACAGGTGTATGCGCGGACGGCGTTACAACTCCGAGCTCGTTTATAATTTCATTTGCGAGGTTTCCGGGTTTGCTGCGGTCTACAAATACCGATTTTCCTTTTCTGTAGCTGCGGAGCATCATGTTGTCTACGATGTCCATATTTCCGACAAGACCCATGCCGAGTCTGTCCTCGGGAACAAACGAGAGGCGTATGCCGAGTTCCTTTATCTGGAGCGGTGTCTTATCGCGCAGGTCTATTATCTCGTCCTCATTGAAGAGCACCTTGCCGTCGTTTACGAGCGCTTTTATCTTCTTATCGCCAATGCCGGTAAAGTCTACCGCTTCGCCGCCATCATAGTGGAAGGCTCCTTCACGCGCAAGCTCCTTTACTCTGTGCATATCCTTGTGGAAGAATGTGACTGGCTTGTCTTTTTTCGGATTATGGAAGATGATATCCCCGCTCTCCAGATTCTGAAGTCCGGCTATAGCTTCGAGAAGCTCTCTCTGTCCGCTTCCGGCAATACCGGCGATACCGAGAATTTCGCCCGAATAAGCGTCAAAGGAAACATTTTTGAGTATATCTATTCCCTCTTCGTCTTTACTGCAGAGTCCCTTTACCTCAAGGCGAAGCTCACGGTTTTTCGGTTCCGTGCGCTCGATATTGAGTGAAATCTTTTTGCCTACCATCATTTCGGTAAGCTCGGATTCCGAGGTTTCATTTGTATTCACCGTGGCGACGTGCTCGCCCTTGCGCAGAACCTCAACTCTGTCGGATATCGCAAGCACCTCATGGAGCTTGTGCGTTATTATAATTATGGATTTACCGTCGTCGCGCATCTTTCTGATAACATCAAAAAGCCTGCCTGCTTCCTGCGGAGTGAGAACAGCCGTAGGCTCATCGAGAATCAGTATATCCGCGCCGCGATAAAGCACCTTGATTATCTCTACTGTCTGTTTTTCGGAAACAGACATCTCGTGTATCTTCTTTTTGGGGTCTATATTGAATCCGTAGCGCTTCGCTATTTCAAGCACACGGTTGTTTACATCCTTGATATTGTATTTTCCGTCATCCATGCCGAGAACTATATTCTCGCTCGCGGTAAATACGTCAACAAGCTTGAAATGCTGATGTATCATACCTATCTTATATTTAAAGGCATCCTTCGGAGAGCTGATGACGACCTCCTCTCCGCCTATATATATTTTGCCGCTGTCGGGATAATAAATTCCCGCTATCATATTCATGAGTGTAGTCTTGCCGCATCCGTTTTCTCCGAGAATGGCAAGTATTTCACCCTTATAAACCGTAAGGTCAACATTTTTGTTTGCAACAATGCTTCCGAAAGTCTTTGTTATGTTCCTCATTTCGAGAACAACCTCTTTTTTCGGAGCAGTATTTTCGGGGACTTTTATAATAACCGGATCGCTCACAGTAACCTCCGCAATAAATCGTATATAAATCTGAAAAAGAAAAATCAGAATGGGACGGAGATATTATTCTCCGCCCATTCTATGCTGTTTTCTATAAAAATCAATATTTTTCGTTAAGGAAAGTGATGCCGTCGATTCTGAGATCGAAGTAAGGAGCGGAACGGTATTCGGACTCATGGAAGTAGCCGTCCTTTATAGCTTCTGTTTCCTTTACATAGTCGCCCATATCATCAACATCGGCAAGATATGTTGTGAGTGTCTTGCCATCAACGGTGAATGTAGCCGTATCGAAAACATGGAGCTTACCGGACTCGAGAAGAGCCTTTACTTCGTCTATTTTAGCCTGTGTGCCTGCCGCAGCAGCCTTCTTGCCGAGGTCGGAAAGCTTGACGGAGCCTGTCTTGGTATCGCCGCACCAGTCAGCCTTGATTTCAGTGCCGTTCATAGTGCTTTCGCAGATGTATTTAACATAAGGAGTCCAGTCGATCTTGGAAGAAACGATGAATGTGTTGGGGCAAGCGGCTTCTGTCGAGCCGTTGTAGGAAACATTGGGAACATTTTTGTCCTCGCATGCGGAGGGAGCACCCATGGAGTCTGCATGCTGGCTTATGAGAACGCAACCGGCATCCATAAGAGCGAGAGCGGCAGCTTTTTCCTTGTTCTCGTCATACCATTCACCTGTAAACTGAACGTCCATTGTAACAGAGGGGCAAACATACTTTGCGCCGAGATAGAAAGAGGTAAGACCGGAGATAACCTCAGCGTATGTGAAAGCGCCTACATAACCCATCTTTGCCTTGTCGGCTGTGATTGTGCCGGCTTCAATCATCTCGTTAAGCTTCATGCCTGCGGCAACGCCTGCAAGAAATCTGCCTTCATAGATGGAAGCGAAAGCATTGTGATGATTCTTAAGACCCTGTGTATGTGCCTTTGTACCCGTAGCGTGGCAGAACTGAACCTCGGGGAACTTCTCGGCAGCCTTCATCATATAAGGCTCATGACCGAAAGAATCGGCGAAGATAACCTTGCAACCTTCGTCTACGAGGTCGCAGGCGGCTTCATAGCATTCGTTGCCTTCAGGGATGCCTCTTTTGAAAATAACCTGAGAATCCTTGAGACCGAGCTGTTTCTGAGCTTCTTTTACTGCATTGATGAAGTTGAGGTCGTAGGTGGAATCCTCATCGTGGAGAAGGATGACACCGAGCTTGAAATCATCTTTTGAGTTGCCGCATGAAGAAGCGACAAGCGCGAATGCAGCCAGCATGGCTACGCAGAGAATGATGGAAACAATTTTCTTAAACATGTTTGCCCTCCAAATAATTTTTATAATTTAAAGAGATTTCTCTCTGTAAATTCTTTGTCAGTCGCGGAATTTTATACCGCCCTCGGGACTCATACTCTCGACTATTGCGAGCGAATCTATGCGGATACCCGCACGGCGAAGCTCGTCACCGCCGCCCTGAAATCCCTTTTCTATCGCTATGGCACAGCCGCAGACCGTAGCCCCCGCCTGAGACGCTATATCGAGGAGCCCGTGAAGCGCGCCGCCGCGTGCGAGGAAGTCGTCCACAAGCAAAAGTCTGTCGGAAGCCGAAATATATTCCTTTGCTACTGTTGCGTCATATGTATTACCGTGCGTAAAGGAATGCACCGTGCTCGAATACACGGCACCAGTCTGGGTTGAAGCGCGGCTCTTCTTAGCAAAAACGACGGGAACGCGCAGTTCCGAGGCTGCTGCCACGGCTATCGCTATTCCCGACGCTTCTATGGTAAGTATTTTTGTTATATTTTCTGCGCGATAAAGACAGGCAATCTCCTTGCCCATCTGCATAATAAGCTCAATATCGAGCTGCTGATTCAGAAAGCTTCCGACTTTTAGTATCTCGCTTGAGATAACAGTGCCTTCGCTGATTATCTTATCCTGCAAAGCCTTCATTATAAGCACCTCCGTTTTTTGAAAACAAAAAATCAGACCGAAGTCTGATTTGCCAATAAAGAAAACGCACAAAGACCGCATAAAAATATGCGATACTGCGATTTTCAACCAATAGTCGAAACTGGGCGTTCGGTAGAAACGTTCGGGCCATAATATCCGAACCTATATTGGCAAACTTGTTCACTTGATGTCATCATTATAAACCAAACTCCGCAAAAAATCAAGTGTATTTTTGAAATTTATGCTTTTTCGATAAAAAACCACAAAATATAGTTTCAAAAAATCCTATATTTTGTGATTTTGCCGTCAAATGCATACCTTCTCAATAAACAGTCAATCAATGTTTACATATCGATGCCACAAAAGTAAACATTTTTGTCGATTTTTCAAAAATATTGACAAAATCATATTGCAAATATCGGGCATTACTATTATAATAGAATAAGATATTTTCGGAGGTATGATTTGAAAAACGAAGTGAAAAATACATTTGAGCTCATATATACCGCAGTTGAAAAAATTCCCTGCGGAAAGGTAGCTACCTATGGCTCAATAGCGGCACTCGTCGGCAATCCGAGGCTCGCACGTGTCGTCGGCTATGCGCTCCATGTAAATCCGCGTCCGGGCATAATCCCGTGCCACCGCGTGGTGAACAGAAACGGCTGCCCTGCCCCCGGCTTTGCCTTCGGCGGCGAGGGAGTTCAGCGGGCGATGCTGATATCCGAGGGTGTGGTGTTTGAGGATGACGGTCATATCGATCTTGAAAAATACGGTTGGGACGGCAGATGAGCCGCCCGACCAAGGAAAGGAATACATAAAAATGGCAAATTCTCTCGGCACATCGGTGACGACAAAAAAGCTGGAAATGAAGCCTGTGCCCCTGCTTGTGGTCATGATTTCATTTGAACCCGGCGGCGACGACGGCAGACAGATCTGTTCTACGACAAAGGAATACTGGTATGAGCAGTTTTTCGGCGACAACGGGCTTACTCTCAAGAATTATTATAAGGAAATGTCGGGCGGAAAATTTTATTTTTCTCCCGTTGATGTAAACGGCAGTGATGTCAAGGGCGTTGTCCATGTGACGCTTCACTGCAAGCACCCTGACCTGCTTCAGCAAGAAAATCCCGACAAGCGAACGGGTGCGGCGCTTTATGTCGTTGCCGAGGCACTCAAGGCATGCGAGCCTTATGTGGATTTCGCCGCGCTCGACAAGGACGGCGACGGTTTCCTCTCCGCAGACGAGCTGCACTATGTTCTCGTTCACGCCGGTTTTGATTATTCCGGCGGCAAGGAAACAACGCCCGAGCTTCGCTACGGCGTTTTCGCAAACAGCGGCAGACTTCCCGATGAAGAGGATGCGCAGGGCTTTCCCGGTGCTCATTCTCCGCGTGTCGGCGGTGTCAAACTCTGCGCCGCATCAAAGGGTTCATATACGCTCATCGGCGAATACAGAAAGACACAGTACGGTTTTCTTCCCCATCCGCTCGGAACAACCGCGCACGAGCTCGGTCATGCGATAGGTTTTCATGATATATATGACTATGACAGACAGGTAAAGGGATGGCCGCTCCCGATGATGTTTTCTGTCATGTGCAATGGCTGCTACGGGCTCATCCGCCCGAAGGACAAAAGCGAGCGTATGCCGATAATGGGCACCTGCCCGACTCACCTCGACCCGCTTCAGAAGATTCGCTCCGGCTTCACCGAGGCTCAGTTAGCAGAGGGCGATGGCGAATACTCTCTCTATTCCATACTCAGCGGCAAATACAATATTCTGCGCATAAACACGCCCGATCCCGCCGAATATTTTCTGCTTGAAAACCGTCAGATTGAGGGCTTTGACTCGGGTCTCTACAGACGCCGCGTCATAAAAAGCGATGACGGCAAGGTGCACTACGAGATAGAAAACTATGAGCGCGGCGGCATGCTTGTATGGCATATTGACAAGGATATTTTCGATGAATTTTCAGGCATAAAGCGCACAAACGGCTCAGGTCTGTGGAACGGCGACGGCGAAACGCAACGCGAAACACGCCACAATCCCGGCGTTGTGATAGATTACAAAAACGGATACGACGAAAACGGTCTTATGAAAGACGACGGCGTTTTTCTTCAGGGCTTTCCCGATGATCCGTTCTATCGCGCAGGCGAAACCTTCAATTCCAATGAATTTATCTCTGCCGCCACACATACAAAATCGCTCAATTCGTTCCCCGATGGCATAGATGAAAATAAATATAATCTGAAAATAGAAGTTCTCGAGGATACCGGAAGCGAGCTTAAGATTCGCGTATCACAGACTTATTGATGAGAGGAAAGCAGATGAAAATTACCGTACTTGACAGATGCACCGTGACCGCGGGCGATGTATCTCTCGCTCCGATAGAGGCGCTCGGCAATGTCCGATTTTATGACACTGTGCCGCATGAAAAGCTCGCCGATGTCATCGCTGACAGCGATGCCGTAATATGCAACAAGGCACAGATAACCGACGAGATAATGGAAAAATGCAAAAAACTGCGATATATCGGACTTTTCGCAACAGGCTACAACAATATCGACATTGCGGCGGCAAAGCGCCGCGGGATAACGGTATGCAATGTCCCGGGGTATTCCACGGATTCAGTCGTTCAGCATGCCTTCTCGATGATACTGCATTTTGCCTGCCGCACCGATGACTATGCGGCATCGGTAGCGCGCGGCGACTGGACAAATTCCGAAACATTTTCATATCTTGCTTTCCCGACAAGCGAGCTTCGGGGAAAAACGCTCGGTATTTTCGGCTTTGGCACTATAGGCAAAGCGATGGCGACGGCAGGTAAAGCTTTCGGCATGAAAATCCTTGCCGTTTCGCATCGTCCGATGACTTACGAGGGTGTGGAGTTTACCGATACCGACACGCTTTTTGCAAGAGCCGACTATCTCACTCTTCACTGCCCGCTTACAGACGAAACGAGGGGACTTGTCAATTCCCGCACGCTCTCGCTGATGAAGCCGTCTGCCGTGATTATAAATACGGCACGCGGCGGTGTTGTCGAAGAAGCGGCACTGACGGCGGCTCTGAAAAACGGTACGATACGCGGAGCGGGCATAGATGTTCTCGATACCGAGCCGATGTATAAAAATCATCCTTATCTGACAGCACCGAACTGCTACGTCACTCCGCATGTAGCATGGGCGGCATATGAGGCGAGAGTACGCCTCATTGATATAGTGGCGGAGAACATCCGCGCTTTCGCATCGGGAAATCCGATAAATTCAGTTACAAAATAAATCATACCGTCTAGGGGGACAATATGTTTAAGAAAATAACATCCATCATTCTTGCCGCGGTTATAATAGCGCTGTGCATACCTTTCAGCGTTTTTGCGGCAGATACAAAAAGCACGACAGGCAGTACATTTTTCGGTTCTCACGGGGTCAAGCCCGTGCCGCTTCTCGTGATAGTCGTGAGCTACAGCAATCAGGCTACGCGCTCCGAAGAATCATACTGGGGAAATTCACTATTCGGCGACAACGGCAATACGATGAAAAACTATTTCAAGCTGATGTCGGGCAGCAAATTCTGGTTCACGCCCGCCGAGGAAACCTACGGCACAAAAAACAACGGCGTTGTCTATGTCAAGCTGGATGAAAATCACCCGAACACAAGCGGTTCCAACTCGACAAATATCGGCACAACAAAGTCAAACGCTCTCGAAGCGGCATCGAAATATGTCGATTTCAGCAAGTTTGACACCAACGGTGATAAAGTGCTTAGTTGGCAGGAATTAAGTATCGTTTATGTAATAGCGGGAAGAAGCACAAAATTTGGCATGGCAAACGATGGTATCAGTAAATACGCAATAGGAAGCTATAAGACAAATTATACATACACTAAATTCTTGGAGTATATTATTTATGATGTTAAAGTCGGCAGCATTTCCTTTGGCGACAGTTATGCCGTAGTCGGCGAAATGCAGTCATCAAGACAGCCGCTCACTTTCGGCTCGATAGCGCATGAGCTTTGCCATGTCATAGGTGCAAAAGATCTCTATACATACAGCGGATATACATGGTGCGGAGGTCCCGGTGATATTGCCATGCAGGGCGGCGGCTCCGGACTCGGCTTGCAAAAAGGAGTGACTTCAGGAAATGCTCCCTCGGCAATAGACCCGTATTACCTCATAAAATTCGGCTTCCGTGAGGCTACCGAGGTAAGGGACGGCATTTACACGCTCTATTCGAGAGAGAGTACCGAAGGCAGCTACAATATTATAAAAATAAGCACAAACAACCCGAAAGAATATTACCTCATAGAAAACAGGTACACTGTAAAATCTTCTACATACGATGCCATATCACCCGCATCGCGCGGCATACAGATATGGCATGTTGACGAAACGATAATGGAAACACAGCGCCTGCCAAACTGCTGGAAAGGCACAGCGCATGCGCCCGGTCTTACTCCTCTTTATCCGAACGGAGCAACCGGCGGCAACGGCTACGACTCATGGTATGATGCATCCGGAAAAAACACATTCGAATGTCGCAAGTTCAAATTTGCCGGAAGCAATACATGGCATACGCGCATGACAGATGCTGAAGCCAAGGACTATAATTTTAAGGTGACAATCCTCAGCGGAAAAGGAAACGAAATGCGGATTCAGATTTCCGGCTTCGGAAATCTGAACTGCGACCATGTTTTTGACAGTAAAAATACCGCCTCGGTTTATCTGTTCGGCAAGGCAACCTGCACAAGACAGGCAACTTACTTCTACTCATGCAGTAAATGCGGTCAAAAAGGAACGAGAACCTTTGCATACGGCGAACTGCTCGCTCATAATTTTACCGCCTGCAATGCCAAAGAAAAATATCTGGCAAGCGAAGCAACCTGCACAGAGCAGGCAACATATTTCTATTCATGTTCAGAATGCGGCGAAAAAGGAACGGACACCTTTGCATACGGCAGTCTGAAGCCGCATGATTACAGCACGGAATGGACAAGCGGCGCAGATATGCACTGGCATGCATGCACAGCCTGCGGTGCAAAAAGCGAAGAGACGGCGCACAGCTTCGATAAGAAAAGAAAATGCACCGTCTGCGGAAGCCGCAAGGAAGGCTACGGCGACCTTAACGGTGACGGAAGGGTCGGCGCTGCAGACCTTACGCTGATGCGCAGATATATAGCCGGATATTATACCGGAATATCCGCAAAAGACGCTGACCTTGACGGAGACGGAAAGGTCGGTGCCGCAGACCTTACAATCATTCGCAGAATGATTGCGGGCTACGAGATTGATTAAATAAAAATACCGAGGATTTTATTCCTCGGTATTTTGACATATTCATTATCTGCTTTCAATATATCTTGAGAGAAATTCTCTCGTTCTCGGGACTTTCGGATTGCCGAAAACCTCGGCGGGGGTGCCGTCCTCAACGATAACGCCACCGTCCATGAATATCACCCGGCTCGATACATCGCGCGCAAAACCCATCTCGTGAGTTACAACAAGCATAGTCAGTCCGGATTCGGCAAGCTTCTTCATTACAGAGAGAACCTCTCCGACCATTTCGGGGTCGAGAGCCGATGTGGGCTCATCGAAAAGGATTGCATCGGGATTCATCGAAAGGGCACGGGCAATGGCTATTCTCTGCTTCTGACCGCCCGAGAGCTGTGCCGGACGGGCATTCAGATATGCCGACATCCCTACCATCTCGAGATATTTCTTTGCTTCAGCTTCTGCCTCCGCGCGCGAGCGCTTGAGTACAATCATCTGCGGACGGACGCAGTTTGCAAGCGCCGTCATATTGTTGAAAAGATTGAACTGCTGGAAAACCATAACTACCTTTGCGCGGTACTGCGAGAGCTTCATTGATTTGTCGGCGATATCCCTGCCCTCGAAAAGAATTCTGCCGTCTGTCGGCGTTTCGAGCAGATTGACGCATCGGAGCATCGTGCTTTTGCCCGAGCCGGAAGAACCGATGATGCTTATAACCTCACCTTTCTTTACGGTAAGATTTATATCGCGGAGCACCTCATGGCTTCCGAATGTTTTTTTAAGATGTATCAACTCAATTATATTGTCCACTCTGCTCAGCCTCCTTTGCTATATGAATTTCCGCCTCCGGATTCGACTGCGAACCGCATATCGTATATGAGGATGAGCCTTCGAGTTTCTTTTCCGCAAAACGCAGAATGCGAGTCACGGCGAATGTCATGATGAAATAGATAACGCATATTACCGTATATGTGGCAAAATTCTTGAGTGTCATTCTCGTTATCACACCCGCCATGTAGTAAAGTTCCATTACGCCTATTACATTAAGCACTGATGTATCCTTTATATTTATGACGAACTCATTGCTTACGGAAGGCAGAATATTGCGCATTGCCTGCGGAATAACGACATGGAGCATTGCCTGTGCGTGTGTCATGCCGACGGAATAAGCTCCCTCCATCTGTCCCTTCTCGACGGAAATTATACCTCCGCGGACTATCTCTGACATATATGCGCCCGTATTTATCGAAACGATAAATATACCTGCGGGAATGAGCGGCAGAGTATTTCCGCCGTTCATGAAGGCATAACCCCAGAAAATAACCATCGACTGAACCATCATGGGCGTTCCGCGGAAGATTTCTATATAAACGGCAAGTATGCCGTTGAGTATATTATGCAGTACGCGAAGCACGCTGTTTTTAGACTTCGGTGCCGTTCTTATGACACCGGTGAGCAGTCCGATAAGCAGTCCCGCTATCGTACCTACAAGCGCTATCAGCATTGTATATCCGAGACCGCCGAGCAGCTGTACGCGATACGATACGACAATGTTCCAAACCTGTTTTAAAAATTCCACTTCTCTGTCTTCCTTAAGATATTATTTATTGAAGATTATAACAAGATTACTTCTGTAATAGCAATGCGTGAAGTCAACCTCCTGCATTCTTTCCTCCGTAGGACTCATGCCTGCGATGATGCCGTCCACAGCACCGCTCTGTACTGCCGGAATGAGAGAATCCCATTCGTTTGCAACGATTTCAAGACTCATGCCAAGCTCCGCCGCTATATACTTTGCTACCTGAACATCATATCCGTTTGCATAAGTATTTGAAGAGCCCTTTATCGGTACCGCGCCGTTTGCAGCTGTCGTCTGAGTCCAGTTAAAGGGGTCATATGCACACTCCATGGAGATTTTCAGTGTGCCGTTTGATGTGTCCGTATTGCTTGATGCAAGAGCGAATTTCGTATTGAGCTCCTTTGTCGTATCCTTGTTGATATCAAATATCTGATTCATAAGCTGGAGCTTTGTGTCCTCGGAAACAGCATCGAGTATCGTATTTACCTTTTCAACAAGAGGAGAGCCCTTCTTGAAAGCAACGGCAATGCCTGTATCGTCGCCGGTAACGGCAAATCCGGTCTTGTTGTTGACAAGAGGCAGATAAGATATCGTATCATCCTTGAGCGATGCCGTAAATGCTGTGGGCTCTTCAGCTATATAGCCATCTATAGAGCCGCTCTTGAGCGCCATGAGAAGCGCTGTGAAATCCTTGTATTCCTTCTTTTCCACGCCGCTCATCTGATCGTTCAGTGCCTGAAGATGGAATGTTCCGCTCTGCGCCGCTATCACGGCACCGGAGCCGTTTACATCCGCGAGGCTTTTTGCGCCCGAGATATCAACCTTTTTTCTGCCGCCTCCGCAGGAAGCGAGTGCCATCATAAGCACGGCGAGTACCAAAATAACCGATAAAACTTTTTTCATTTTCTTTTCCTCCGAATTTTTTTTAAAAATGAACGGTCGAAGCAAGTGCTCCGACCGTTTCATAAAATTAAAGGGAAAAATATGAAAACAAATCTATTGTAGCACTCCGCAAAAATTTTGCGACAGTCGAGAGGATATTATCCCAACGCCCAGCAATCCCGCTCTCAAAAACGGAAAGCTTCGGCAAAAGCACCTTTCACTGCGGCATACGACATTTGAGTGCCTGCACCGCGCTACTCTTTACTTTCGCGCCTCTATCAATTCTTTGATTCGACTATTCAATTTTGCAGTCATTATAGCATGCAAAATCGTATTTGTCAATAGTATTTTAAAATTTTTTCGGATAAATTTATTTTTCACCGATATTTTTGCGATTTTTGTGCAATATCACAAGGCATATTTGACTCATAACCATAAAAATGTCAATATACTGCGTTGTTTTTATACATTATAGCAAAAATTCAAAAATATTGTTCTTCCCTATGGAAAAAATCGGTTGAATGTGTTAAAATAAAATAAATACAATTTTTCGGAGTAAATGAATGAGAAAAACCAAAATAGTATGCACGATAGGTCCTGCCAGTGCAAATGAAGAGACCCTGTCGCAAATGTGTCTCGCCGGAATGAATGTAGCGAGACTCAATTTTTCACACGGCACGCAGGCAGAGCATCTTGAAAAAATAAATCTGATAAAAAAGGTGCGCGAAAAGCTGGGACTTCCCATCGCGATAATGCTCGATACAAAGGGACCGGAATACCGCATAAAAACATTTGAAAACGGATTTATAAATCTTGCTGACGGCGACGATTTTACATTTACCACCGAGGAGCTTGTCGGCAACGAGAAGATTGTTTCCGTTTCGTATGTGGGCATGGCTGAGGAGCTTTCCTGCGGAGATATGATACTGCTCAATAACGGACTTATGAGCTTCCGCGTCGTCAGCGTGGAGCCTCCTCTCGTGAAAACCAAGGTTGTCTGCGGTGGTGAGCTTCGCGACAGAAAAAGCATGAGCTTCCCGGGCAAGGTACTCCGTCAGAAGTTCCTTTCCGAGCAGGATAAGAGCGATATTCTCTTCGGTATAAAGCAAGGTGTGGACTATATAGCCTGCTCCTTTGTCTCCGTGAAGCAGGATTTGCTCGATATTCAGGAATTTCTCTCGGAACACGGTGCGGAAAAGAAAATAGAGCTTATTGCCAAGATAGAAAATCAGTCGGGCGTCGATAATATAGAGGAAATCTGCAGTGCCTGCGACGGCATAATGATAGGCAGAGGCGATATGGGCGTGGAAATCCCATTCGAAGAACTTCCTGCCATTCAGAAAACGCTGATAACAAAATGCCGTCTGCTCGGCAAGCGCGTGATAACGGCAACGGAAATGCTCGAATCCATGATATATAACCAGCGCCCCACAAGAGCGGAGATTTCCGATGTGGCAAATGCCGTTTATGACGGCACGAGCGCGATAATGCTCTCAGGTGAGACGGCGGCGGGCAAATATCCCGTCAAAACCGTCGAAACAATGGCGAAAATAGCCGAATATGCCGAGAGCAGTATTGATTACAAGCATCTTTTTTCCACGTCCGAATTCAAGATAAAAAATACAGTGGACGCCATATCACATGCCACCTGCGGAATGGCTATAGATATCAAGGCGAAAGCGATAGTCGCCTGCTCCATTTCGGGAATGACGGCGCGGATGGTTTCCCGCTTTCGCTCTCCCGTGGATATAATAGGACTGACAACCGAGGAAAGCACATGGCGCAAGCTTGCACTCTCATGGGGCGTAACTCCCGTGATATGCGAGAAGTTCCCGTCCACCGAAGTGCTTTTCTACACGGCAAAGAAGCTGGCAAAGCAGCAGATGAACCTCAAATCGGGCGACAAGCTCGTCATAACCGGCGGCGTGACAAACGGTCAGTCCGGAAACACAAATCTGATAAAAATAGAAGAAATATGAAAATAAACCGCCGTGGGCTTGGATTTCAGCTCACGGCGGTTTATTTTTTTATATGATAGATTATATAACTTCTATATCGAGAGCAGGAAGTAATGCGCGGCAAGTATGTACTACAAATAGCAAAATCAAAAAGCTTTTGCCTGTCTCTCACCGCATCTTAAGCCATACCGCGCGTGCGAACAAAATATCCCGCAAAAAGCAGGCAGATTCGACGGGGTGGTTGTGCCACGCCGCAACTTTTGCCGCTGCCAAGGCTTTGGCTCATTCTGCCTCGGCAATGCGCTCAATGTGCTCTGCACATCAATCCATTTCTTCTTTTTTGTAAATTAAATATATCAGTGGCGTTTTTCCTATCTCCACGCGGTATGGCATAAGTCCCTGCTCCGCTATGGCGATAAGCTGCGCCGTGGTATATGCTCCGAGTGCGCCGTCGTGCTCGTAATACTGCGCACCGTCCACATGCCCCGGAACTTTCACTCTGCGATTTTCTACTACCTTTTTGAGTTCATCAAGCAAAATGTCGCGCACATCAGCCTCTGCTTCATTTGCGGCGGCATCAAATCCGGCGGCTTCTTCAAACGTAAGCGCGGGAATATCAAGCTTTGCTTCTCCGTTTTCATCGCGGCGCAGGATATGCAGCTTTTCAAATTCGGGGATAAGCTCATATATCACGGCATTTTCCGGCTTCACACCGCTTTCAAGAAAAGACGCATAAAAGCGAAGTATGCTCCGCAGCGTGTATTTGTATTTTAATTTGCTATAAACCCAGTGCGCATCGCCGAAAACCGACTGGCAGTCATACATTCTGCATGTTGTTTTTCCGCCGTTTTCGCTGTAGTTGACCATAACGGGACCCGATACGGCATATTTTTCGCTTTTCCACTGTCCCCTCTCGTATACCGAGAGCGAAGCCAGCCATTTCCCCGCATCGGGGCGGTCGGGAATTTCTATTTTATCCACTTCCGTGCCAAGCGCCGCCCGAACGACTTTTCCGAGTATATGCCTTATGTAGAAAAGCATGAGCGTTGCTTTTTGTTTTTCCGTCATGGCGGCAAATGAACTGTTTTCGCTCAACGGCTCAAACCGACGCCATACCGCCGACCATACGGCAGGCGCATATTTTGCCGCAACAGCTTCCTGCGCGGGAATATCTCCGAAAGAATCCTCATATCTGCACACAAAACAGCGCGTATAAACAAGCCCGCCCGCTGTTTTCCCAATGAGCTCGCCGGATACGAGCCTGTCTATCAAAGGCTCGAGATAAGCGCACGGCATACCCATCGTATCGGCGATATCACGTACCGAAATGGGGTTTTTATATGCGATGATAAGGATATTCACCTCGATATCTGACGAGATAAGCGAAAAAGGCTCGCCTCCTATTCCACCGCTTCCCATTATTCCTATGTTTCCGGTCTTTGGTTCATAACTTGCTTTTGAATACTTTTCCATACTTTTCAGCCCCTTCTTTATTTGCGTGCGTGCACAAGAAAGACGCGAGAGCACCGTGCCGCGCGGAAGTCCCATCTCGGCGGCAATTTTCTCCACGCTGTGCCCATGCACATAATGGCGCACCGTCACCTCGCGATAGATATATACGAGCCTGCCGATTTCCCTGCGCACAGCCGCATATTCTTCGGAAAGAAGCCTCTCCTCTTCCGCATACTCGTCCGAGCCATCGACGCTTTCGGGCAGTACATCGGTATATTCGATTATTTTGTCGCGGTATTTTTTGCGGAGATACGAATTATATTTGTTTTTCATCACGGCAGAGAGAAATCCTTTCGGATATTTTATCTCTCTTCCTTTATTTATCTCGGAAATAAACGCCGCAAGCGTATCCTGCACGAGCGCGTCTGTTTCCAGACAGTCGCCGTATTCTCTTGCCGCAAGCGAATAGAGATATGCGAGATATTCTTCGCATTCCCGTTCAAAATCTTCATCGAGTTTTTTCAGGGTGCTTCCCTCCTTTCTGCTTTATTAGTTGCAAAAAAGCATGGCTGATTTGATGTTTTTTAAAAAATATCCGAAATTAAAATTCGGGCACCCGTTTTTTGCGGGTGCCGAATATTTGTTTTGTGAATTATTTCTTGTAGAGCGGACCGTAATTTGCGCAGGCACGATAATCCTTGCCTTCGCTGTCCATACCGAATGCGTTCCATGCGGCGGGACGGAAAATATCCTTCTCGGGAATATTGTGCATGGAAACGGGTATGCGGAGCATTGAGCAGAGTGTGAGCAGGTCAGCGCCTATATGACCGTAGGAGATAGCGCCGTGGTTTGCACCCCAGTGATTCATAACCTCATATGCATCCTTGAAGGCACTTCCCTCCTTGCCGTCGCAACGAGGTGTAAACCATGTGCAGGGCCATGTGGGATTTGTGCGCTCCATGAGTATATCGGAAACCTCATCGGGAAGTCTTACAGACCAGCCCTCGGCTATCTGGATAGCAGGACCGAGACCCTTTACGAGATTGAGACGAATCATTGTCATGGGCATTTCGGCTCTTGTGGTAAAATGAGAGGAGAAGCCGCCGCCGCGGAAGTTGTCAAAGCCGGCTTCACACCAAACGGTAGCGTCGGTCATCTTCTTGATATCTTCATCGGTAACTTCCCACCACTTTTTCATTATGGCATTGCCGTTTTCATCTCTGCATTCGCCGCAGGCATCGAGACAAGCCGCACCGGAATTGAGCAGATGAATGATACCGCCGTTTTCTTTAGCCTTGCCAGTGAACTCGTATCCGGCAACTCTCTTTGTGGCTTCGGGTGACCAGTATGTGCGGACATCGGCAAAAATCTGTGCGCGGTTTGTGAGCAGTCTCATAAAGAGCATGCTGATACCGTTGAGCACATCGTTTTCCGTAGCAAATGTCATAGGCTCGCGTGCGCCTTCAAAGTCAAAGGACGAATTGAGGAGTGCCTCGGGATAGTCGCAGTTCGGCCAGTGGTCTGTCCACTGTCTCTGACCCTGGAAGCCCGCGCATATAGCGTTGTGACCGACTTTTTCTTCTTCAAAGGCATCGGGAAGCTTCTTGTTTCCGCGGATAAGATCTCTGATGATTATATACATCTTTACAGTAAATTCCCACTGCTTGTCCTTCTGCTCGCGGGAGAAACGAACGAAATCGGGATTGTCATCTCTTCCCTCTTTGCAATGCTCTTTTGTCCATGCGAGAGCGCGCTCATATTCTTCTTTATTATAAATGCCCTCTTCCATGCGACGGAGGATTTCAACCTCATCTACGGATTCTACGCGCATGCCGAGATATTCTTCCATGAAGTTCTGGTCGATAATGGAACCGCCGATACCCATGCACATTGAACCTATCTGGAGATAGCTTTTACCGCGCATTGTAGCAACAGCAAGACCAGCGCGTGCAAAGCGAAGCAGTTTTTCCTTTACATCCTCGGGAATATTTGCAACATCGGAAACATCCTGCACTTCATGACCGTAGATACCGAATGCGGGAAGTCCTTTCTGAGCATGTGTGGCAAGAACGGACGCAAGATATACGGCGCCGGGACGCTCTGTGCCGTTGAAGCCCCAGATACCCTTTACCGTTGTGGGATCCATATCCATCGTTTCCGCGCCATAGCACCAGCAAGGTGTAACGGAAAGCGTAACCGCAACATTCTCTCTTTTGAATTTTTCCGCGCATGCGGCAGTTTCGGGAACACGACCGATAGTGGTATCGGCGAGTACAACCTTTACCGGAGTTCCGTCGGAATAGCAAAGATTTTCTTCAAAAAGCTTTTTAGCCGCTTCAGCCATAGCCCAAACCTGAGGCTCGAGACTTTCGCGAAGCTTCATAGGACCGCGACGTCCATCAACAATAGGACGAATACCGATTGCCGGATAAGACATAATAAATACCTCCGAAAATTAAATAATACGGCGACAGCCGCCTTAACATTACATATTATATCATATTATATTATACAAATCAATCCTATTTTTCGAAGTATTTTCAAAAAGAAAAATTTTTTCATATTTTTTCTTATTTCTATTGACTTTTTCGAAATTTCGTGTATAATAGATATCGCTGTGGTTGCGATGCTTTCCTGAAGCAAATACCGCACCTGAGTTTTGCGAGAGTGGCGGAACTGGTAGACGCGCACGTTTGAGGGGCGTGTGGTTTTTCCATACGGGTTCAAGTCCCGTTTCTCGCACCAAAGCCACTGCTTTGCAGTGGCTTTTTTATTTCCCTACGGACTTAAAATGGTTTCCGTTTCCGTCTCGGAGAGCTCGCTCCGTGTAAAAATTAACGGTCAAAATTGCATATGCGGGTATGGCGGAATTGGCAGACGCGCTAGATTCAGGTTCTAGTCGGGGTTCCTCGGTGAAGGTTCAAGTCCTTTTACCCGCACCACAAAAAGCCTTGATAACACTGAGTTTTCAAGGCTTTTTGATTTTTCTTTTCCGTTGTCACACGGCGGTTGGGGGATGCACCACCTAAGTATTCTGGTTCACTTCCAAAATGCTGATATGGCGGTGGGTTTGTTATTTCTTTCATTGACGAACTCAATTTCGCTTTTGATCATCCTCGCCGTGAATTCGTGCGTTCATTTTCTTTATGCGCCTCTTCCAAAGCAGATACTGTGAAATCCAAACCGCCGCAAAAATCATCACGAAGATTCCCGCATAAGAAAGAACACCGGTAATTGAGTGCTTCATCCAATTAGCAAAATAAGCAATCGGCAGCATGACCACGCTGATAATCAAAAAGTATACGCCGCTTTGCTTTGCAAGGCTCCATGAATCAATTTCCCAGATCACGGATGCCATCGCAAATCCCACACCAAGGATGGCGCAAAGGATTGTCTGCAAAACAACTGCATTCAGTTCGTTCCCCGTCGTTTGGATCAGTTCCGGCGTGACAGGGTAAAAAGAGCCGTCTCCGATGCAGATGGAGATCAGCAGCGTAATTACAAACCCTATGGCAATTCCGACGGGCAGTCCGAACAGTCCGCGCAAAATAATTTTCTTTTTCATTTTTACCACCTCATAATCCCAATAATTGTTTGATTTTAGCAACATACCGTCTGGAAACATAAGTAACCGTTCCGTTTGAGAGAGAAACGCATATAGTTCCCGTAAAGCTCAGATCGAAGCCCCTGACTTTTTTCAGGTTAATAATCTCGCTGTTTGATATGCGCACGAAGGATGAGTTTGCAAGACGTTGCTCCGCTTCGTACAGCCGCAGGCGGAGAAGAAATGCGCCGTTTTTCGTTTCGGCATAGACCTTGCCGCCCGAAGCATAGATTCTATCAATCTCGTTTGGCTCCAGTACGGTCACCTGCTCATCCCGAAACCCCGCAAGCACCTCCGATGGCTCCACCGAAAGCTTCTTTATAATTTCGTTAATCTTGTCTGTGACCCTGTCTGTCACGATGACGATTTTCGGTTCGGTGCAGCTCTCATCAATTTTGATTTCAATCTTCAATCCGATTTCCTCCTTTCCGCTGTTACATTATAAAGGATTGGGAAAAGAAATTCCACCGTTTCCCGATAGGTGGTTGTTATTGTCTCATAGGTGGTAAATAAAAGCAAACAGCTTATGAATATTTGCGTTTCATAATGGTGATTTTTCTTTCTGAAATCAATTATACCATTTTTTCGGCTGTTTTTCAAGTCGTTATGCTTACAATGCTCATGGTTTTATGTTATACTGTATGCAGATGAGTCGGTACAGACAAATTGACTTGTCACCGAGATGTCATTTTCATCAGGGTCCGGTCGGGGTTACTCGGTGAAGGTTCAAGTCCTTTTACCCGCACCGGATAAAAATAAAGCGATATCCCCTTGCCGAGATCGGGCAAGGGGATATTATCATCCGGATCAATATTCTATTACTACCATCTGGTGACACTCAAACTTGTCGAGCGTATAAGTCAGTATACCGTCGGTATAGTCAAAGTCTATATCTCTGTCCTGCGGGGCGAGATACACCCTCTCCGGCTCTTTGTCAAGCTTTATCGATACTTCTGTATTATAAACGGGAACGATATCCTCGATAATCTCAACTCCGTTTCCGCGCTTGACGGGAGAAGCATAAAGCAGATGGTTTACAAGGCGTCTCTCGGCAACCTGATTCATCAGCGTCACAACGCCCTGTGCAGGCAAGCTTGTGGTCAGAGTCTTGTTTTCTCCGAGGAGAACATCTATTATATGCTTGATTACCTGCTTTGCGATGAGCGAGCCTTTTGTTGCATACTCGCTGAAAAGTCTGAATGAAATATATGCGCCGTCTGCACCCACAGTTATCGCGGGAGAAACCTTTTCGGGGTCATTGGGCGTGTGCTGATGGGACGAAAATTTAAAGGTCGAGCGGTTGAAATAAGGGTCTTCTCTGTATGCGAGGATATCCCCCGTTGCCTCTATATCGTTGCAGGGCTGATATATCACATAAGCCGAATCATAGAGCCCCTCCATTTCAAATTTCGGATGGAGATATGTCGGGTTATACTTGCATGAACCGATGTATTTTGCACCGAGGTCAAAGGCAAAGCCGCTTCCGTCATTCATTAGTGTGCTGTCACCCGTAGCAAGGATTTTGCCGCCGTTTTCGGTAAACTCGCGGAGCTTTTCGGCAACCTCATCATCGATGATACTGTCATCTGTGAGGATAACAAGCTTATATTTTGAAAGATCCGCCTCCGTATCCACCATATCAAAAAGGTACTTGCCCTCGAGAAGAATTCTCGATGCACCTGTGCTTCCTATCCATGAACGCTTGCCGGGAGGGTCTTTCTCCGGACTCATGTGAGCAAAAAGCGCCTCCTGTGAAAGCAATGCAATATCAGCCACACTCTCAACGCCGTCAAGCCACGGCTCTTTTTTCTCAACCTCCCTGAAGGCTTCACCGATGAGCTTGTATGTCGCAGGCTCCATGAAGCCAAGCGGATGAAGCTGATCACCTATTGAAACCTTCGCTCCGTTTGCAATGGAAAGTGATGCCTCGTAGCGAAGAGCATTCGGATGCTTGAAGCCGCCGAATTCGCCCCAACTGAGATGGAATTTGCCCGTCATACCGAGAAATTCCATGCCGAGCGTTCTCGCGTATGCGGCGGAAAGCGGGAAATGGTCATATCCCCAGCCGCCGGTGGGAAGGCTCTCAAGCTCGAGATGCGTATTGAGATAGGCAAATTCTCTTCTGCCTGCCGATAGGTGACCCGCATTGTGAAATACGGGATGCCCGGGCTTATGCTTGTCTACCGTTTCACGCACGCGGCGCAGATAGTTCATATATGTTTCCACGCCGAGCCTATAGGCATTGTCGGGAGCATAAGGATCCCAGCCGCGTTCGCGCATTTTGGCTACGCAGTGCTGGCAGTAGCAGGGGAAAACCCCCACTATATCGAGAAATATTCCGTCGCCGTCATATCTTTCGAGCACCTCTTCTATCTGCGCCAGCAGATAATCGAGATACGGAGAATTCATGCACATACGATGATATCCGGGCACGGTGAAATCTTTCACCCATTCCGTGCTTTCATCCGCATTGCGGTAGAGCCAGTCGGGATGAAGGCGAGCCATCTTTTCATCAAGCCCTGCGGAAATATAAATCGGTGTTTTTACTCCTATTTCGTGCGCCGCCTCTATCTCTGCACCGAGCAGGTCGAAATCAAGATGCGGATGCATGGTATTTGCCTCCGACGGATGGTAAGCCCATCCGTGGTGGCACTTTGAAAAGAGTGTTATCGAGTTTACATGCCCCATTTTCAGCGTATTCTGAAACTGTTCCTTTGAAAAACGGCTGCCAATATTCTCTATTTCGCCGCTCGTGTGAAAATCAAGGTGTACCTGTCTGAAATTCATTTTATACCTCCGTTATCTGGCGACCTGCTCCATTACAAATGCTTCGAGTATATCGCCTTCTTTGATATCATTGAATTTTTCCAGTCCTATACCGCATTCATAGCCCGATGCAACTTCCTTGACATCGTCCTTGAAACGGCGGAGCGAGGCAATCTTGTCCTCAAATATAACTATGCCGTCGCGCACTACTCTTATCTGAGCGGCGCGGGTAATCTTACCGTCCTGAATATATGAGCCTGCGATGGTTCCGACGCTGGAAACATGGATAGTCTGACGTACCTCGGCATGGCCGAGTATGACCTCGCGGTATACGGGCTTGAGCATGCCCTTGATAGCAGCTTCTATCTCTTCTATGCATTCATAGATGATTCTGTATGTGCGTACATCGACACCCTGCTCGGCGGCATTGTCCATGGCGAGCTTATCCGGACGGACATTGAAGCCGACGATAATAGCATTTGAAGCGGCTGCAAATGTGACATCGCCTTCCGTGATGCCGCCGACACCGGTATGGATAACATTGACATGAACCTCATCGTTTGAGAGTTTTTCAAGCGATGATTTGACAGCCTCGGCAGAACCCTTTACATCGGCTTTAACGATGATATTGAGATCCTTTACGCCGTCCTTAATCTGACTGAAGAGCTCGTCGAGATTTACTCTTGCGTGAGCAGTGAATTCCGCTTCCTTTTCTTTATCCTTGCGCTGTTCGGCAAGCTCGCGCGCCATGCGCTCGTTTTCGACGGCGTTGAATTCGTCGCCCGCCTGCGGAACATCGGAAAGACCTACTATCTCTACGGGAACAGACGGCCCCGCCTCCTTAACGAGCTTTCCGAGGTCGTTTGTCATCGCGCGGACTCTGCCGACCGTTGTGCCGGCGATAACCGTGTCTCCTGTGTGGAGAGTACCGTTCTGCACGAGAACCGTTGCCACGGGACCTCTGCCCTTGTCAAGTCTCGCCTCTATTATGATACCCTTTGCGCGGCGGTTGGGATTAGCTTTCAGCTCCTTCATTTCCGCTACGAGAAGCACCATTTCGAGAAGCTCGGGAATGCCCTTTTTCGTCAATGCGGAAACAGGAACGCATATCGTATCTCCGCCCCACTCCTCGGGAACGAGGTCATACTGCGTGAGTCCCTGCTTTACAGCCTCGGGATTTGCAGCGGGCTTATCCATCTTGTTTATGGCAACGATTATGGAAACGCCTGCCGCCTTTGCATGGTTTATAGCCTCTACCGTCTGCGGCATGATGCCGTCGTCTGCGGCAACTACGAGAATCGCGATATCCGTAGATTTCGCGCCGCGTGCACGCATAGCCGTAAATGCCGCGTGACCCGGGGTATCGAGAAATGTGATATTCTTGCCGTTGCAGTTTACTCTGTATGCGCCTATATGCTGCGTGATACCGCCTGCTTCGCCCGCGGTGACTCTCGTGTGTCTTATCGCATCAAGAAGTGATGTCTTACCGTGGTCGACATGACCCATAACGCAGACTACGGGGTCACGCTCGATAAGGTTCTCGGGAGAATCCTCAGCCTCATCGAAGAGCTTTTCTTCTATCGTTACGATAACTTCCTTTGTGACCTCGGCACCGAGCTCGTCGGCTACAAGATATGCCGTATCGAAATCGACCGTCTGATTGAGCGTCGCCATTACGCCCATGAGCATGAGACGCTTTACCACCTCGGAGGCTGTAACCTTGAGGCGGGAAGCAAGCTCCGATACGGTTATCTCATCGGGAATGCTTACCTTGAGCTTCTGCTTTTTCGATTTCTCCTGCTGTTCGCGCTTCATACGCTCCATATTCTGGCGATCCTTATCCTTATCCTTGCCTTTGGCGGGATAGGGATTCTTGTTCTGCTGTTTTTTCAGCTTCTGTCTGTCGGAAGCATTGCTGTTTCTGCGCGCAGATTCGGGAACAAAGTTTTCGAGTCTCTCATCATATTTGGAGAGGTCGACCTGCGTCGTTCTCGTATCGACAATTCTCGTTTTGCGCTCGGGAGTGGGCGCCGCCATATTTCCGCTCATGACTATCGTCTGCTGTTTCTTTTTGTCATCGCTTCTCTGCTCTGCGGGCTTCTGCGCGGGCTTCTGCTTGTCACGCTCAAAGCTCGGCTTTGCAAATCTGTCGCTCGATTTGCTTGCACCTCTTTGCTGCTGTGCCGCTCTCGCATCGGCTTTTGCTTTTGCTTCGGCTTCCGCCTTGGCTTTTGCCTCCGCCTCCGCTTTCGCTTTCGCCTCGGCTTCTGCCTTTGCCTTTGCCTCAGCTTCCTCGGCGGCTTTCTTTGCCGCCTCTTCTTTTTCTATTTTTTCAAGGTAATTCTTCGTCTTTATGATAGCCTTGCCCGAGAGATAATCTCCCATATTCGTTATCTGGTTTCTCTCTGTCAGCTTATCTATGAGGACTTCAAATTCCCACGGCTCAACAGTTGCCGTGGAAGTTTTTCCGGTTATTCCGAATTCTGTGAATAAATCCGTCAGCTCCTTGCTTTTGAGTTCAAGATCCTTTGCCAGCAGATTTACTCTCAGCTTCTGTGATGATAACATAAGTTCCACCCGTCCTTTCCTTATCGTTCGCACTTGCCGGTAACAAGCTCCGCCAAGTTTCTGTCAGTAACGGCTACGCACGCGGCTTCGCTCTTTCCGAAAGCCGCACCCAGCTCTGCGGTAGTGCAGTCTATATATATAAGCCGGATACCGTAATATGAAAAACAGTTTTCAATGCGTTTTTTCGAGTTTTGCGATGCGGCGCAGCTTGCGATTCCTACCTTTGCCTTACCTGCGCGGACTGCGTCGCACGCCATGTCCGTGCCGATGGCAAGCTTGCCTGCCCGCTTTGCAAGACCGAGCGATGTGAGTATGCTTTTTGTTTTTTCAGTCATTTTCAATCTCCGATTCAAGTCTTGCGAATATTTCTTCGGGTATTGCGGCTTCGAGATTTGATTCGAGGCGCTTTCTTGCCTTCTTCAGGCATTTTGCACTCGGACAGATATACGCGCCGCGTCCCGCTTTCTTGCCCGTTTTGTCTATTTCTATATCCTTGCTTTCGGCAAGCCGGACTATTCTGATGAGCTCGCTTTTCGGCTTCTTTTCGCCGCAGCCGACACATTTTCTTTCAGGCTCTGTTTTCATATCGTTGCCTTTCCGTGTTTATTTGAATTATGATGTTTTTATATCTATTTTGTAGCCGGTGAGTCTTGCGGCAAGGCGCGCATTCTGACCCTCTCTGCCTATGGCAAGCGAAAGCTGATCCTCGGGAACGATAACTCTGCAGCTCTTCTCTCCCGGGACAACGGAAACGCTCTTTACCTCTGCGGGAGAGAGTGCCGCCTTGACGAATGCCTCGGGATCCTCACTGTATGCAATGACATCTATCTTCTCACCGTTCAGCTCGTTTACAATGCCGTTTATGCGGCTACCGCGGTTACCTATGCAGGCGCCGACCGGATCTACATTCTCATCTCTGCTCTCTACGGCTATCTTTGTTCTCGAGCCTGCCTCGCGCGATATTCCGCGGATGACGACCGTGCCGTCCTGTATCTCGGGAACCTCAAGCTCGAAGAGTCTCTTTACAAGACCGAAGTGCGTGCGCGAGAGCGTCACTATCGGACCCTTTACCTCGTTCTTTACTTCCATAACGAAAACCTTTATGTGGTCGCCCACCTCGTAGCTTTCGCCCGGGATCTGTTCGCTCTTCAGCAGTGTTGCCTCGCTTGTGCCGGTATCTACGATAGCATTTCCGTTCACGGGATCTATCTTGACTACAGTCGCCGTGACAACCTCTTCCTTCTTGCTCTCGTATTCGCGTATAAGCATGCTGCGCTCGGCTTCTCTTATACCCTGAACTATTACCTGCTTTGCCGTCTGTGCGCTGATTCTGCCGAAGCTTTTGGTTTTCACCTCAAATTCGCAGAAGTCACCTATCTGATATTTTTTGCCTATCTTTTTGGCATCCTCGAGCGAAATCTGGGTTTCGGGATCCTCTACTGTCTCCACAACCTCCTTGAGGCTGTAAACTTTGACATCCTTTTTTTCGGGATTGAGGACGACGCGCACATTAGTGCGTCCGCCGTTGTCTCTCTTAAAGGCGCTGATGAGAGCCGCCTCAACCTTTTCCAGCATATATTCCTTAGGTATGCCGCGCTCTTTTTCAAGAGCGTCAAGTGCATTGAAAAATTCGGTATTCATTTTTTATGATCATTCCTTTCCGTAATCTTATTTTTAAAAGTCAAAAACAGTGCTTGCTTTTGCTATTTTTGAAATATCGAAGCTCTTGTCTCCTGCATCGGTTGAAATAACGGCAACGCCGTTTTCAAATCCGATGAGTTTACCCGTATACGACTTCTTGCCGCTCTCGTCCGGCGAGAAAAGGCGTATTTCGACCTTTTCTCCTATAGCGCTCTCATAGTGCCAAGGCTTACGAAGCTCACGCTCTATCCCGGGGGAAGAAACCTCCAGATGATATGAGCAGTCTATGGGGTCAAGCTCGTCGAGAATAGGGTCGATCAGGCGATGAACCTTTTCGCAGTCATCAAGCGTGATTCCGTCGTCGGAATCTATGGTTATGCGCAGATAATGCTCGGCGCCCTCCTTGACAAACTCAACATCCCACACGCGATATCCGATTCCGACTATATGCGGCGTGAGCTTTTCCTCAACAAATGAGGCAACACTCTGTCCCTTTGCCATGAAAATCCTCCTTACAAACAATTGAGAGCGGACCGAAGCCCACTCTCCTTATACTGAAATATCATACTGTAGTTATACTATATCATAAGCTTTTCGAAATTGCAATAGTTTTTCCGAAATTTTTTCACATATATGATTATTTTGCGTATTATGGTAATGAAAGACATCACCGAAAGGAGCAAACTCTCATGCGTCTTATAGTAATAAAGTCTCCGAAACTGCTTTCTCCGATACTGCGAAGGATTTTTCACGTAAAAAAAGCGTGATATCGGCAAGATGCAACATTGTCAACCTGATTTCAAAATTGGGTTGACAATTTTTCTTTTTCGTGGTATTATCTACTGCGAGGTGATAATATGAAAAGAAAAAAATCATTACTGAAATTAACATTCACAGCACTTTTTGCGGCACTTATCGCCGCATGTACGCTAATTTCCATACCGATGCCCTCCGGCGTGCCGATAACACTGCAGACATTTGCAGTGGCACTCTGCGGCTTCATCCTGCCCCTGCCGTACGCCGCCGTAGCCGTCGTCGTATATCTCGCTGTCGGTGCCGTGGGACTTCCTGTTTTCGCGGGCTTTCGCGGAGGACTCTCCGTGCTCGCCTCGGCGACGGGCGGCTTTCTCGTCGGCTTTATACCGATGGCGGCACTCAGTGCAGTACCCGCCAAGGGATGGCGCAGGCTTATTTTCGGCTTTCTCGGCGTTTTGGTTTGCCATACGGCGGGCTTTCTCTGGTATTCCGTAGTCAGCGGAGTTGGAATTTTGCCCTCGTTTATCGGCGTTTCCCTGCCGTATCTGCCCAAGGATTTTGTCTCTGTGGCTCTCGCTTACCTTATTTCTGTAAAATTACGCGGTATTTTTTTAAAATTCTATTGCTAAACCGCCTTTTTTATAGTATAATTATTTATAATATTATTTGTTTGAGGTAAAATTATGAGAGCAGACGGAAAAGTAGTAAAGAATGTAGACCCTATGTATACCCTTGCGACATATTTTATGCGCGAGCGTTATGACGCGCAGAATATGATAAAGGTTACTGTTCCCTACGAGCCGATACATGATTATGTCATCGAGGCAAGAAAGAACGGTCACAGAATCAGTCACATGTCTGTTGTGCTTGCCGCCTTTATACGCACGATATCCGAGTTTCCCGCGCTGAACCGTTTTGTGGTCAACAGCAGGATTTACGCGAGAAACGAGCTTTCGGCAGGCATGGTCGTTCTTCGCCCAGGGGATGCCGACCCATCAATGAGCAAAATGTACTTCGACCTTTACGATACTGTTTTCACCGTAAACGACAAGGTGGAAAAATACATAGATGATAACAACAAATCCTCAAGCAAAAATTCGTCCGACGAGCTTTTTGCAAAGCTTCTGCGCTTTCCTATGCTCGTTCGAATGATAATGGCTATATACCGCTTCGGCGACAAACACGGGCTTCTTCCCAAAAGCCTGCTCGATGCCAGCCCCTTCCATAATTCATTCGTCATAACAAATCTGGCAAGCATAAGAACGAATTACATCTACCATCATGTATACGGCTTCGGAACAACAAGCATAATCCTCTCCATCGGCACAAATATCGATACGCCGAAGATGAGAAACGGCGAGATAGTACTTGAGAAAGAGATGCCTTTCGGCATAGTCATGGATGAACGCATAGCAAACGGAAGCTATTATGCAAATGCCTTTTCGAGAATGCAGAGGTATCTGCGAAATCCCGAGCTTCTCGAGCTTCCGCCCGAGAGTGTGAATGTGGACTACGAATTTGAGGGACTTTCCGAGCGCTTTAAAAAAGAACCGAAAAAATCCAAAAAGGAAAAGAAGAAAAAGGCAGAAAAATCCGAGGCTGTCGCCGGGGAATAAGCAAAATAACGAGGTGAAAGGTATGAAAAGCATGAAACGCGCATTTGTTACGGTATTTGCGGTGATGCTTTTCTGCCTTTTTGTTTTATCATGCCTTGCAGGTGCATTTCATTCGTGCCATAATCCGTCCGGATGCCTTTTCTGCAAGACCTTTTCGGAAATGCGGCGGTATCTTGCGATATCTGCAGTTCTTTCTTTTGCCGTGTGCGCCGCAACCGCGGTCATTACAGTCACAGCGAAAAAGCAGACCGCGCCGCGTGAGTCACTCGCGGATCTCTGCGTCAAGCTCTCCGAATAGAAATTGACTTCCGCATAAACAACTGAATATTTCGGAGGTCAAAAATATGAAAAAAACAATAAATATCATTTGTGCCGCTCTTGCCGTTCTCATGATAACGGCTTCACTCTGCGCCTGCGGCGGCACAAAGAAAAACGATAAACCCAAAATTGTATGCACGGCGCTTTCACTCTATGATTTTTGCCGCGAGATTGCGGGAGAGCATGCCGATGTTCTCCTGCTCTCCGGCAGCTCCGCCGATTATCACAGCTATGAACCGACCGCGGCTGATATACTCGAGATTTCCTCCTGCGATATCTTCGTCTATATAGGCGGAGCGAGCGAAAAATGGGTAGACAAGACTCTTGCCGCCTCGGGAAACAGCAATATAGTCAAGCTACGCACCATGTCGCTCGTCGAGCCTCTTCCCGTCGGCGGGCACGACCATGACAACGACGACCATGATGAGCACGACCACGATGAGGACGAATCGGACGAGCATATCTGGACTTCGCTTTCAAATGCGGTGGCTGTCTGTCGCGGCATCTGCGATACGATAAGTAAAGCCGACGCCGAAAATAAGGACGCATATGAAGAGAATTTCCGCCTATACAGTGAAAAGCTCACGGCTCTCGATGCCGAATACAGAAAATGCGTGAGCGAAAGCAGGCTTAAAGAGCTTGTCTTTGCAGACAGATTTCCTTTTGCCTATCTTGCAAATGACTACGGAATAGAATGTCATGCGGCATTCTCTGGTTGCTCATCGGAATCGGAGGCAAGCTTTGAGGTCATGGCTTCGCTCATAAACGAAGTAAAAGACAAAAAGCTTCCCGCCGTCATAATGATAGATGGAAGCAAGGGCGATATAGCCGAAACAGTCTGCAAAGCAACGGGCGCGAAAAAGCTCGTCATGGATTCCTGCCAGCTTGCCGCTGCCGGAATACTGCAAAAGTCGGATATTTATTATAACGCGATGGTAAAAAATCTTGAGGTACTCAGGGAGGCTCTCGGAAATTGAAGCTGATAGAAGTAAAAAATGTCCGTCTTGCCTATGACGGCGTGACGATACTCGATAATATAAATTTCTCCGTAAACCGCGGTGATTATTTCTGCATAGTCGGCGAAAACGGCTCGGGAAAAAGCACACTCATGCGAGCCATTCTCTCACTGAAGCCCGTCTCCGGAGGCGAAATAATCATGAACGGCATAAAAAGCAGTGAAATAGGCTATCTCCCCCAGCGTATGAATTCGCGAAGAGACTTCCCTGCCTCCATTTACGAGGTTGTCATCTCCGGTTGCGGCGGAAGCACGCTTTTTTACAGAAGCGAGCATAAGAAAAAGGCGGCGGCGGCAATAGAGCGCGTCGGACTTACCGGCATGGAAAAGCGTTGCTTCTCCGAGCTTTCGGGCGGTCAGGCACAGCGCGTGCTCCTTGCCCGTGCGCTCTGCGCCGCAAAATCGCTGATACTTCTTGATGAGCCTGTTGCCGGTCTTGACCCCGAAGCCACCGCCGATATGTATAACTGCATAGAGTCGCTGAACCGTGACGGTATGACGGTTATCATGATATCTCACGATATCGCGTCTGTTCTGAAATATGCCACAAATATCCTCCATGTCGGAAACAATACCTCCTTTGCATGCGGCAAAGAGGAATATCTGAAGTTTATCGAGGGCAATGAAAAGGAGGGGGCAAAAGATGAATATAATTGAAAAGCTATCCAATTACCTTTCCTTCTCTTTTGTGCGCTATGCGATAATCGCAGGCGTGCTTATAGCCCTCTGCTCATCGCTCATCGGCGTAAGCCTCGTACTTAAGCGCTACTCCATGATAGGCGACGGACTTTCTCATGTGGCTTTCGGTGCCATGGCTATAGCCTCAGCTCTCAGTCTTGCGCCAATGGCTGTCGCCATGCCGTTAACAATAATCGCGGCTGTATTTCTGCTCCGCTCCAAGGGGAAATTCAAGGGTGATACCTCTATAGCCCTCATATCCGTTTCCGCTCTTGCCATAGGTTATCTCATCCTCAATATTTTCCCATCGTCGGCAAACACGGCAACCGATGTCTGCACCACGCTTTTCGGCTCAACCTCAATACTCACGCTGACAGCGGGCGAGGTATGGCTCTGCGCAGGTCTTTGCACAGGTGTTGTGACATTTTTTACAATATTTTATAATAAGATATTTTCCATCACATTTGATGAGGAGTTTTCCCGCGCATCGGGAACGCCGACGGCAATATATGATACGGCTTTTGCGATTATCATAGCAGTCGTTATCGTTCTTTCCATGAGTCTTGTCGGCGCACTTCTTGTTTCCGCTCTGATAATCTTCCCTGCCGTTTCCGCCATGCAGATATTCAGGAGCTTCAAGCAGGTGACGGTATGCTCCGTCATCATATCGGTGTTTTGCGCTCTGCTCGGACTTTTCATCGCCATACTCTACGGCACGCCCGTCGGCTCAACCATCGTCGCGGCAAATCTTATTCTGCTTGCCGTATTTACTCTGATAGGAAAAATAAGGAGGCATTCATGAAGCATAATTATATGCGGACTCTCTCCGCCCTTCTTGCTCTGCTGATGCTTTTGCTCACAGTATCCGCCTGTGGAAAAGGAAACGGCGTACTCGATATGACAAAAATGAGTGATACGCTTATATATTCCACCATAGAAAATATGAAAAAAACGCCGGAGGGCTATCTCGGCATGACCATACGCATTTCCGGCTCGTATGTCAAAAGCTACTTCGATGAAACCGGAAACTACTACCATTTCGTTACCGGCGCCGACAGCACAGGCTGCTGCTCATGGGGATATGAATTTCTGCTTGACGAAAACAAGTTGAGCTATCCCGCGGAAAACACGAAAATAACCATACAGGGCAAGATAAAATCATATAATGAACTCGGCATTGATTATTATTATATTGATGTTGAAGAAATGAAATAAACATAAAAAAAGACCGCCGCGGCGGTCTTTTTTTGTTACTCATTCCTTGATGTGACCTTTTTTCACCTCATCGAGAATTATGCTCTCGATATAGGGATATACGGCAGGTAGCCCCTCTTTTACAGGAGCCATGCGCTTGTACACGGCATCCTTTGTCACGCCGTTCAGTACCCATGTATAGCCCTCATTGAGAGTATTTGAGATGAAAGGCTGTATCCTGTCAAGCGATGCGGCATATTTCGCATCGTTTGTCTCCTCGGCATCAAACTCCTCCCAGAGCGCACGCAGAGCCTTTGCCTCGGGGCAGAGCGAAAAAAGCTTGTCTGCCGCTTTTCTTTCCCTCTCTGCCTTGTCCGAATAACCGACAACATCATATGCGAAGGTATCGCCCGCATATATTTCGACAAGGTCATGAACAAGCGTCATCTTGAGAATCTTTTCCATATTGAGCGGAAACGGCGCATACTTTTCAAAAAGGATTGCCATCATGGCGAGATGCCATGAATGCTCGGCATCGTCTTCTCTTTTTGAGCCGTCATATATAAGCGAGCGGCGAAGCACCGTTTTCATTTTGTCTATCTCTTTCACAAAGTCAAAAACCGAAATTATATTATCCATGTTTTCCTGCATAATAAGCCTCCGTCTGAATAAAAGCCCGACAAAGCGGATTTCGCTGCACTGTCGGGCTGTATTTGTATTTTAAACTCCCGAGTAAGCGGAGAATCCGCCGTCTACGGGAACGACAATGCCGTTTACAAAGCCCGCGGCGCCCTCATCGCAGAGCCAGAGGAGCGTGCCTACAAGGTCGCTCGGCTCGCCGAATTTTTCCATTGGCGTATTGCGGAGAATCTTGTGGCTTCTCTCCGTATAGCTTCCGTCGGGATTTGTGAGGAGAGCTCTGTTCTGATCCGTGAGGAAGAAACCGGGAGCAATGGCGTTTACGCGGATGCCGACCTTTGAAAAGTGAACGGCAAGCCACTGTGTGAAGTTGGAAACAGCCGCCTTTGCACCCGAGTATGCGGGAATTTTGGTAAGCGGTGTGAACGCGTTCATGCTTGAGATATTGACTATACAGCAGCCCTTCTTCTCAGCCATATCGCGCGCGAATGTCTGCGTCGGCAGAAGCGTTCCGAGAAAATTGAGATTAAAAACAAATTCAACTCCCTTTGGGTCAAGGTCAAAAAATGTTACCGCATTGCCCGCGTCCTTCAGATCCTCGGGAAAAAGATATTCCTTTGTCGTTGTTCCTTTCGGATTGTTTCCTCCTGCACCGTTGAGCAGTATATCGCAGGTGCCGAGCTTTTCGTTTATTGTCTTTCTTGCCGCCTCGAGGCTCTCTTTGTCGAGTACGTTTGCCGCAACGGCGATAGCAGTGCCGCCGTCTGCCGTTATTTCGTCGACGACCTTCTGTGCAGCCTCAAGACGCAGGTCGCAAACGGCAACCTTTGCGCCGCAAGCCGCGAGGGCGCGTGCAAATTCCGAGCAGAGTATGCCGCCGCCGCCTGTGACAACGGCAACCTTGTCCTTTAGTTCGATTTTAAAGGGTACTTTCATTTGTATTATCTCCTTTCGGCAAATGCCGATTATTTACGGTAATATTTTACACCCGTTTCAGGTAAAAGTCAAGGCTTTGTCATGAGTCGAGCTTATCTACGAGCTTTCCGAAATCCGCCGCACTGTCGACGATATATTCCGCGCCCGTCTCGCGCAGAATCTCGGCAGGTCTGTAGCCCCAGCTTGCGCCGACGGTAACAAAGCCCGCATTGCGCCCTGTTTTCATATCGACATCGGAATCTCCTATATAAGCTATCTCGCGAGGCTCGCACCCGAGAACCTTCATGAGTGCAAAGGCACTTGTCGGGTCTGGTTTGCCGGGATATTCATCCCTTTTGCCCCAAGGCTCGTCGATAAGCCCTCGGAAAAATGTATCGCATATGAATTTGACATTGATATCATCCTTATTTGAGAGCACGGCTATCTTCTTGCCCTCGTCTCTCAGCTTATGAAGAAGCTTTACTATGCCGTCATACGGGTGCGTCTTATCAACCATATGATTTTTGTAGTGTTCAAGGTATACTCCGACAGCCTCTTCCTTTTGCTCCTCTGTGGGAAGCTGAGACATGCAGAGCTTTATAAACTCAGGCGTCGAAAGATTTACGGCGCTGAGCACCTCTTCTTCCGTTATCGGCGGAAGCCCGTATACCTCGCGAACCTCCGAGATTGTAATGATGAGGTCCGGCATCGTATTTGTCAGTGTTCCGTCAAGGTCAAAAACCACTGCTTTTATCATTTTATTATGTTCTCCTGTGCAAATCTGAATTTCCGACTTCATATTTTAGCAGGAAATTTCCGATTTGTCTATAGCAAAAGCAAATTTTTTGCACAATAATGCGGAAATAAATCGAAATTACTTGCCCGCAAGATATCCGTCTATCGCCTTTGCCGCAGTTTTGCCCGCACCCATGGCGGAGATAACGGTCGCGGCACCGGTAACGGCATCGCCTCCCGCATATACGGCATTGCGCGAAGTAAGTCCCTCCTCATTTACAACAATACCGCCGCGGGAATTTACTTCAAGCCCTGCGGTCGTCGATTTTATCAGAGGATTAGGAGAAGTGCCTATCGCCATAATGACGGTATCGACCTCCATATCAAATTCACTGCCGGCGATTTCGACGGGGCGTCGCCTGCCCCTTGCATCCGGCTCGCCGAGTTCCATTTTTATGCAGCGGATACCTCGCACAAAGCCGTTTTTGGGATCTCGCGGATTTTCGGGATTTGAAAAGCCGAGTATCTCCACAGGATTGCAGAGCAGGCGGAATTCTATTCCCTCCTCCTCGGCGTGTTCCACCTCTTCGCGCCTTGCGGGAAGCTCGTTCATCGAGCGCCTGTAAACTATATAAACCTTGTCGGCGCCGAGTCGCAGAGCCGTTCTTGCCGCGTCCATGGCGACATTGCCGCCGCCGACAACGGCAACCCTGCCGCCTTTCATGATAGGCGTATCGGAATCCGCAAGATAAGCACGCATCAGATTGCTCCGAGTGAGAAATTCATTTGCGGAATAAACTCCGCAGAGTGTCTCTCCCGGGATACCCATAAAATTCGGCAGTCCCGCGCCAGAGCCTATGAAAACAGCTTCATAGCCCATAGCAAAAAGCTCGTCTACAGTCAGCGTTTTTCCTATGACGACATTTGTTTCTATATCGACGCCGAGCCCCCGGAGAGTTTCGACCTCTTTTGCAACTATATCTTTCGGCAGACGAAATTCCGGTATACCGTATACGAGTACACCTCCCGCCGTATGAAGCGCTTCGTAAACCGTAACGGCATAGCCTTTCTTTGCAAGGTCGCCCGCACAGGTGAGTCCGGAGGGTCCCGAGCCGATGACAGCCACTCTGTGTCCGTTCGGCTTTGGTGCGCTTACATTGCCATCGCCGAAAGTATTGTGCCAATCGGCGATAAACCTTTCAAGCCTGCCTATGCCGACCGATTCGCCTTTCAGACCGCGCACGCACTTTGATTCGCATTGCGTTTCCTGCGGGCATACTCTGCCGCATACGGCGGGAAGCGACGATGCTTCGGTTATTATCTTGTATGCACCCTCGAAATCACCGCCACGCACCGCGGCGATAAATTCCGGAATACGGATTTTTACGGGGCATCCGTCGACACAAGGCATGTTTTTGCAGTTCAGGCAACGAAAAGCCTCATTTATCGCCGCCTCTTCGCTGTAACCGAGAGCTACCTCGTTGAAGTTATGCGCTCTCTCGCGTGCATCCTGCGTCGGCATGGAATTTCTTTCAGGAGACATATTTATATTGGAAGCCATATTCAGTTTGCCTCCTTTTTCAGGAGATTGCATACTTTTTCGTGAGCCTTCCGCTCAAAAGCGCCGTACATTCTGCTGCGCGTCATAGCTTCATCGAAATCAACCTCGTACCCGTCGAAATCGGGACCGTCAACGCAGGCAAATTTCGTCACCTTGCCGTCCGCGGTGTTGAGTGTGAGCCTGCAACCGCCGCACATACCCGTGCCGTCTATCATTATCGGATTCATTGAAACCGTGACAGGCACGCCGTAGGGCTTCGCTGTGAGAACGACAAATTTCATCATCACGAGCGGACCTATAGCTATAATCATATCGAATTTTTCGCCCGCTTCGAGCATTTTGCCGAGGGGAACCGTGACATTTCCCTTTTCGCCGTATGAGCCATCGTCAGTCATTACGGTGAGTCTGTCCGAGCAGGCGGAAAATTCATCTTCCAGAATCAGAAGCGCTTTATTGCGAAAGCCGATTATGCTCGTGACCTCGGCGCCGGATTTATTCAGCTTTTCCGCTATCGGCAGAGCTATAGCGCATCCGACACCGCCGCCGACTATGCATACTTTTTTCAGTCCGTCAAGCTTTGTTGCCGTGCCGAGCGGACCTACAAAATCATGCAGGCACTCCCCTGCCTCCATGTGACTCAGCTTTTCCGTAGTCGCACCGACTACCTGAAAAATAATCCTCACCGTGCCGCGCTCGCGGTCCGCTCCCGCGACGGTCAGCGGTATGCGCTCTCCGCTTTCGTCTGTGCGGAGAATGATAAACTGCCCCGCCTCAGCCTTTTTTGCAACCATCGGCGCTTCTATCTTCATTTCTGCCACGGTGGAATTAAGAAATCTCTTTTCAGCTATTCTGTACATAGGCTTTTCTCCGTTTTTTACTGTATCAAAGTTTTTACTGTATCAAAGCGTTGTCGCGATTATTTCCGCCTTGCCGCAGAGGGTAAAATCGCCTGTGCCGGCAGGGATAAAATAGCTTTCGCCTTTATCCATGGCATATTTCTTGCCGCCGCAGATTATCTCCGCGCTTCCCTCTGTGCAGAGCAGGTGGACGAAGCTCTGCTCGCATGCCGCAAGCTTTTCCTCTCCCGCAAGTGCGAGTTTGCGCACGGTGAAATACCTGCATTTTGCGATGATGTCGCCGCCATGCTCCGAAACTGTCGCATTTTCATCAAATCGTTCTATTACTGCGAGCGCGTCGTCCACGTGGAGCGCACGAAGCGAGCCGTCCGGCTGACGGCGGTTATAATCATATACACGGTATGTTATGTTCGAATTCTGCTGGATTTCGGCAATAAGTATGCCATGGCAGATAGCATGAACCATACCAGAGGGGATAAAATACGATTCCCCCGCCTTCACGGGAACATAATTCATCAGCGATTCGAGCGTTCCCGCAGCTATTGCGGAACGGATTTCGTCACTTGTATATTTCTTCTTGAGCCCATAGATTATCTTAGCATCGGGCGTAGCTGAAACGATATACCACATCTCTGTTTTTCCGAGGTCGTCCGTATGCGCGAGCGCATATTCGTTATCGGGATGAACCTGAATTGATAGGTCAGCCTCTGCATCGATAAGCTTTATCAGAAGCGGAAAACGGTCGCCCGAAAAGCCTTTTGCGATATAATCCGGATTTTCTTTTATATATTCCTCAAATGATTTTCCGTCATATTCTCCGCCGATAACGGTATTCACGCCGTCGGGACGGCAGGTCAGTTCCCATGCCTCGGCTATTTTTTCACCCGGGGTGCCTATTCCGTATTCGCGCGAAAGGCGCGTGCCTCCCCATATTATCTGCTTTGTGACGGGTGCAAGCTTTATAGGATATCTCATAGCATTTTCCTCTTTTATCCTTCAATAATATTTATATATTACCACACATCATATGATAATTCAATAAGTTAAAAGAAAAAATCGGCAGCAATGCCTGCCGATTTTTTCATATATTATTTCTTCTTTTTTGTGATAACTACCGTGAAGCAACCGATTATGGCAATAGCCGCCGCGATGAAAACAATTATCACGCCTGTGCCGATACTGCCATTTTCTTTGTCCGCCGTCGTTTCCGAAATCGATGCTTCGGTGCCGCTTGCGGTCGTTATGTCGGCGGTGCCGGTGGTCTCGGTTGTTCCTGTCGCTACGGTCGTGCCCGTAGTCGCAGTTGTGCCGCTTGTTTCCGGTTCACCTGATTCGCTTATCCATTTTGCGTAAACAGAAATCTCACCCGATTCATCGGCAGGCTTGCCGAAGTCAAACTCGGAGGTAAATTCAGCATCCTCATACCATCCGCCGAATTTATATCCCGCTCTTTCCTCTGCATAAGGCATCATGAAGGTATCGCCTACCTCAACCGCATATACGGGGAATTTCGGCGTGGCATTTTCAAATTTCAGTATTGCCGCCTCGGTAGTCTTTATCCACTTTGCATATAGATAGACATCGGCCTTGTCGTTCTTTACCGCAGACATATCATAGCGATCACCGCTGAAATCCTCATCGTAATACCAGCCGCCGAAGGAATAGTTGGTTCTCTTCATCGCAAGCGAATATTTGAGAGTATTTCCGGGATAAACCTTGACATTGTAGAAGCCGCCGCGAGTACCCGGCATATTCTGGCACAGATAAAATGTAGCGTAATCCTTTTCCTTTACGGGAAGCAGGGTTATTGCCGAGCCGTCATAAAAGGTCGTGCCGAGATTGCTCTCGATAAATGCCTTATAATAATATTTCTTGCCGCTCGCAAGACCTGTGAATTCATGGGAGAATACGCCGTTTTCATCGGGCTTGCAGGTAACTTTTGTTCCGTTTTCCTCGGTCACATCGGCTTTGTCGGAGATGATATATCCGCATGAAACGAATTTTCCGCCGTTCATGGTGGTTATCTTCGTTGTGAAAACGATATTATCGAGTCCCTTGTCAGATACAGTTACCTTTCCGTAGGGACCGGATGTATATGAAGTCGTGACTTTTATCTTCATCTCGTTAGCGCCCTCGGAGAGGATATCTATCGTCACCTTGAAATCTTTAGCCTCTTCCTCGGTGAGAAGCGTATAGAAAGTGCCGCTAACGGGGAATTTGTAGTTTGTATTCACAAACTGCTTCTTGTTTGCCGCATCGGTTTCGTTATTTCTGAAAGCACCGTAAGCGTTCAGCGTTTTGTTTGCCGAGAGCACAGTTACCATCGGGTCATTTCCCTTATCCGAGCGGTTTGCCGTATTGACTGATTCGTCTATATGCCAGATGACTATGCCTTTCTGGTCAAAGGAGTTTGAATCGAAATATTCCTCGTGCCCTGCCGCAACATTATATCTGTTTTCCACAAGGTAGTATTCTTTGGGATTTGGCGTATTTATGCGGAGCACGGAATACTTGCCCTCTGTACTCTGGCGGGAATAAAGCGTATATTCTCCGTTTGCGGCGGGAGTATATCCGCAGAAGCCGAATTTCAGCGCATGGTAGGGGTCGAGATGTGAAGGTGACTGACCGCTTGCCTCTCCGTCTTTTCTGTTATGGTTGCCGTTTCCCATCAGTGACATGCTTCCGACATACTCGCCGTATTTATTTGAATTTGTCGAGGTATCGTAAAGATCGGCGGCACCGAGAAAATGCCCGAGCTCGTGCGCAATTGTGCCGACGGTAAGTGTTCTCTCGGCACCCATAAACTCACCGACACGGACAAATCCCTCGCCGCAAACCTTTACGCCGTCGAGCGTATAGGCACTGCCGCCGGTATAGTGCGCATGGTTCCAGAAATATTTCTGCGCATCTCCGCTGTAGGAGGAAGCTTCAACGCCGCCAATCACGAACATTACGGCAAGCTCCTTTTTCTGGAGAACACCATCGCCATTCTTGTCGAATTTCGCATAATCGACATATTCGTCGGCGGCTTTGAGCGCGAGCTGACGCTCATTTGCCCATTTTGTCTTGGACGAGCTGTTGTGACCGTAGATGGCATCCGGATGCTTTTGTTTTATAACAACATCTACAATACCGTCGTTTTCCGTTCCCTCCGATTCCTCTGCGGGATAAAACCAGAATTTTCCGTCCGAAATTTCCTTATAGTAGTTTTTGAGCGATTTGAAATTGTCTTCAAAAAGCGTGGTATACCATGAGCTTGCCTTGGAATAAATCCACTGCTCACCGTAATATTCAGAATCCTTGTTTATCAGCTTCGTCTGGTCATTCGGGTCATAGTCGTTTATGCCGTTTCCGTTGGGGTCAAAGGATATTCTTATCACGAGAAGCGGAATCGGCTCATAGCAGTCGTTTTCGTATACAAGCCCATCGCCTGCATCCGATGCCATGAAAACATATGTATCGTTTGCGGCAAAGCCTGCATAAAGCAGGGCCGCAGGTGATACCGTTAATATCATCGCCGCTGCAAAAATAACAGCGACGACTTTTGCAAAAAGATGTTTTTTCATATTTCCTCCGGATTATCTCGGCAAAAAGCCTTTACTGCCGCTTATATCAAACATAAAATTATCGCCGTAGCCGAGCCGAGCACCATCAGCGCCGCAAAGAATATGGCGGCTATACGTAATATTGTTTTATGCTTCATTATATGAACCTCCGTTGCCGCATAGAGCGGTACAATTTTTTATTTAATATATTTTATATCATTTTATAGGTAAAGTCAAGCGCGCCGGTCTTATGGATATCATTTTCGGATATTTATACAAAATAATTTAAAATTCATTGTGCAAATCAGCCATATCGACAACGACGCTTTTTGATATTTTTTACGGTAAAACTATTGAAAAAGACAGACTTTTATTGTATAATAAATTTAAACTATGTTTTTTGAAAGGCTTATTGAAAAATGAACGAAAAAGTAGCCATACTTGATTGCGGCGGTCAGTATACCAAAGTTATCGACAGAAAAGTAAGAGAAGCGGGAGTATATTCCGATATATTTGCGCTCGGCACTGATGTTGAAAAGCTGAAGGGCTATAATGCCATCATCCTGAGCGGCGGTCCCTCCAGCGTATGGAGCGCGGGCGCGCCGAAATATGACGGAAATATTTTTGAGCTCGGCAAGCCTATACTCGGCATCTGCTACGGAATGCAGCTTATAAACGAACATTTCGGCGGCAAGGTTCTGCCTGAGGTGAAGACAGAATACGGTCAGACAATAATCGATGTGGACACAAGCTGCCCTCTCTTTGAAGGACTTGAATCAAAGCAGGCTGTCCTCATGAGCCACGGTGATGCCGTAAAGGTTCTCGCAGACGGCTTTGAATGTGTCGGAAAGACAGGCGATGTCGTCGCCGCCATATACGATAAGAAGCGCAGGATAATCGGCGTTCAGTTCCATCCCGAGGTTGAGCTTTCCGAAAACGGCAAGGTCATGCTCGAAAATTTCCTGCGCGGTATCTGCGGACTGAAAGAAGTCTATGCTCTGGAGGACAGAATCCAGACCTCTGTCGATATGATAAGAAAAAGAGTCGGCGATAAAAAGGTCATGGTTCTCGTTTCCGGCGGTGTCGACAGTGCTGTTACCGCCGCCCTGCTCACAAAGGCGCTTCCGCCCGAGAATGTATATGCCATACATATCGACCACGGCATGATGCGTAAAAACGAGAGCGATATCATCTGCAAAAATCTCAGCTCTCTCGGTCTTGTAAATATGAAACGCGTGAATGCCGCAAAAACCTTTTTCTATGATACCGTAGACGACGGAAACGGCAATATCATAGGTCCCCTCGCTGAGACCTGCGACCCCGAAATGAAGCGCAAAATCATCGGCTCCATGTTCATCAAGGTCACAAGAGATGCGGCAGAAAGCCTCGATATCGATTTCGATACCACTTTTCTCGCTCAGGGTACGCTCCGCCCCGACCTTATCGAGAGCGGAAATCCCGATGTTTCGGGCTATGCGCACAAGATAAAAACTCATCATAACGATGTAGATATAGTCCGTCGTGCAAGAGAAAAAGGACTCATTATAGAAACAAACTGGGACTGGCATAAGGATGAGGTGAGACAGGTTGCCCGTATGCTCGGTCTTGATGAATCCATCGCTTCACGCCAGCCGTTCCCCGGTCCCGGACTCGGCGTGCGTATAATATGCACAGAGAGCGCCGCAGAGGTTCCCGCAAAGGCAGAAGCAGAGCTGAAAGCAATAGTTCCGCAGAATATGAGCGCAACTATTGCGCCGATTCGCAGTGTAGGCGTTCAGGGCGATAACAGAAGCTATCGCAGTCTCGCTATTCTCGCAGGCGATATAGGCACCGGCGAGCTTTTCGAGCTGGCACGCGAAATTCCCAATAAGATTTCGGCGATAAATCGCGTTGCGCTCGTCATAGGCAAGAAGAACGTCGACACTCTGAAGGTAAAGCCGCTTCATATAAATGAAGAATCAACCGATCTGCTGCGTGAGCTTGACGCTATAGTCACGGCAAAACTTGCGACAAAGAAGATAAGTCAGACATTTGCCGTTCTGCTCCCGATTTCCGCAGACGGAACAAAATACAGCGTCGCCGTCCGTGCTGTTGTCACGGGTGACTTCATGACGGCAAGACCCGCCGTTCCCGGCAGGGATTTTGACGAAAGCACTCTCTCCGATATAGCAGGCGAAATATATGCAAAGTTCTCCGATAAGATAGACCTCGTGATGTACGATGTCACAGGCAAACCTCCGGCAACAGTCGAGTGGGAATAAACACATACGCGTAGCGTGTGTGTTGGCGTCGCCGAGACAGGGGAATAAACACATACGCGTAGCGTGTGTGTTGGCGTCGCCGAGACAGGGTGGCGTCGCCGAGACAGGGGAATAAACACATACGCATAGCGTGTGTGTTGGCGTCGCCGAGACAGGGTGGCGTCGCCGAGACAAAAGCGGATCATCGTAACGCTCTATTCCGGTCGAAAAAATGGAGCAACAGCGAGTTGCTTGATTTGTAAGCCCGAAGATGATACAATATCGTCAGGAGGGATGTTAAAATGGAAACTAAAGAAATACTGCTGGATCTCAGAACAAAGCACGGATTGTCTCAGGATGCGCTCGCTGAAAAGATCTTCGTAACGCGTCAGGCTGTTTCTCGCTGGGAAACCGGAGAAACTGTTCCGAATACAGAAACATTGAAGCTGCTCTCAAGGCTCTATGATGTTTCTATCAATACTCTTCTCGGCTCGCCGATGAAGCTTGTCTGTCAATGCTGCGGAATGCCTTTGGAGGACGGAAATATCAGCAAGGAAAAAGACGGTTTTTTCAATGAGCACTACTGCAAATGGTGCTACGCCGACGGAGAATATATGTACAGCAATATGGATGAACTGATTGATGTCTGCGTCAAAAACATGTCAGATGGCGAGCATTCCGAAGAGGAAATCCGTTCATATCTGCATGAAACTCTGCCAAAACTCGATTACTGGAAAAGATATAATGAGCTCGGCGGCAACGGAGCCTTTGAAGAGTTCAAAAAGCTTCTGACAGACGAGATAAACGCTCTGAATATAGAAGGTATGCCGAAGCTTACAAGGCTCAATGCATTAGTAGGAAGATATGTAAACCTTGAGTACAGACTGCCAAGCGGAAGAACGGTGAAGTTTTTGGATGACAACGCCACATATCTCGGAAATCAGCTTGAGTCCGAATTCGGCGGAGACAGATGCTTCGGTATTCTTGCAAATATGGATTTCATCATGGTATGCACATATGAAAAAAACGGCGAAAATCCCGAACTGCTGATTTATAAAAAAAGGTAACAAAAAAAGCTCCTCGGAAACCGAGGAGCTTTTTGCCGTTTTGTTTCATTCTGCCGCGAGTGCTCTTTCAAGCCATACCATACCGATATCAAGCGCATTATAGAGACCGGATTTTTCACCCTGCTTTATAATCCTCTGCTTTTCATCGGTGCTGAGTATCTGAATGAGTATTCTGTCGGGTACTTCTATCCCGTTTTCTTTTTTATTTGAGAGTATCATGAGAAAAAGGTAGCATTTCTCGCTCATGTCGCCATAGCATATTACATTCTTTTCGCGAACGAGAGGCTTGCCCTTGTATATCAGATATTTTCCTTCTACAGGTGTAGGCATATCATCATATCCTTTCGGTAAATTTTACTTCATAATATATTATACCTATCGGCACCCGATTTGTCAAGTGATTTGAATATTTCGGAAAAATATCTTGCAAATAATGACAAAGCATGGTAAAATATAGAAAACTACAGAATGAAACACGGGTATTTTTTTATTTATGCAAAATTTCAGGCAAATTTCAATCGAAGATAAACAGCTCTTTGAAAAGTATTACAGCGGGAGAAAAATTTCTTCCTATGAATCATTCTCCAATATGCTCATGTGGCAGGCGGAGGACAAGCTCGAATACGCCGTGATAAACGGCTTTCTTTGCGCCGTCGGAATAAATTCCGTCAGCGGCAAGCGCTTCTCGTATATGCCTGTTGGCGGCGATGATTCCGCTCTTTGCGATACGATTCTCGCGCTCAAAGCGGAATATCCCGATATCATTTTCACTTATCTGAAAAAGGGCGATACAGACAAGCTGAATGCCATATTCGGCGAAAAAGCCGAAATATCGGAGGAACGCGACCTCTTTGAGTATATTTACGAGGCGGAAAAGCTCCGCACACTTTCCGGCAAGGCACTCCACGCCAAGAGAAATCACATAAACAAATTCGAAGCTACATATGAAAGCCGCTTTGATATGATTTCATCCGAAAACAAGGCGGAGCTTGAAGAAGCAATTCTTGCGCTTCGCGATGATCCCGCGCTTGAAGAAAACAAGACTATGCTCGTAGATGAAGATGCCGCGATAGACAAGCTCTATGAAAATTTCGACGCGCTCGGGCTGACCGCCGGCGTACTCTATGCCGACGGCAATATAGCGGCATATACAATAGGCGAGATGATAAACGGCGATACGGCACTTATCCATGTTGAAAAGGCGCACCGCGATATCGAGGGCGCATATACCGTGGTAAATCAGCGGTTTATCACCGAAGCGTTTCCGACAGCGCTCTATGCAAATCGCGAGGAGGATATGGGCGTAGAAGGCTTGCGAAAGGCAAAACTCTCCTATTCCCCGCTTCCCTTTGATAAAATTTACAGTGCTAAAATAAATAGTTGATAAAACAACTCCCTCGGCGGCTCGCCGAGGGAGTTGTTTTATTTTAAATTATCATCAATATCCGAGTTCTTCATTTACGAGGATTACTTTCACTCTGTCGTGCAGACGCTGTGATGCCATCACGGTGTAGTTGCAGCAGATTCTCGCATCGCTGTCACACCCGTCAGCCATATCGCCGCCGCGGTCAAGTGAAACGCAATGCCCCTTGTGAAAGCAGTAGGTATTGCAGTTCAGGCGTTTGCAGTTTTTCGGCGCGGCTATCTCCTTAACTCTGCGCACAGCAGCTTCAAGGTCGGGAACAATCTTGTTTATTCCGGCCACGATTATCACATTCTTCGGTCCGTAGAGCAAAGCGTTCACGCGGTTTGATGTGCCGTCCACATTGTAGAGCTCGCCGCTTTCCGTTATCGCATTTGAGCTTGAGAGGAAGTAATCGCAGGTCATTATCTCGCCGAGACGCATGTTCTTTTCATCCTCGGAGAGCCCATGCATATTTCTGTCGAGATATCTGTATTCTCCGCTCTTCACTGCGTCAAGTATGCCGGAATCGGCCAGCGTCATACTGCCGCCGTTTGCCACCGTCGCCCCTGCGGGAATAAGCGAAAGCACCTTTTCCTTCGCCTCAGCCGCATTTGCGACAAAATACACCTGCATATGGTGCTTTTCAAGTTCCGTTATCGTTTTTTCAATATTCATATGCCACCTCAATACTGCCACTCCGGCTTGGTATAGAAATCGCTTCTCGGCTCAAGGAAACTGAATTTATGTCCCTCTTCCGTTATCTTGTCCACGCTGTCAAAGATATTGTCCCATGAGAATACCTCGTCGGGCATATTCATGAATTTCATCACAGCCTCTGTGGACTTCGGCGCTATCGGATGTGCAAGCACCGTTGCTGTCTTTACCATGTGCACAGCGTCGATAACAGCACGGTTGAAAGCCTCCTTGCTGAAATTATCGCCGACCTGCTTGAAAGAAGCGGAAATCTCCTTATTTATCAGGCGGAAATATTCATCGAGTGTGTATATAACCTGATGGAAGCTCTGATTTGCCATGTGATTTTCATATTTTACTATAGCCGCGTCTGCCGCCGCCTTTACACCGGGGCTGACTTCACCGCGCGGTATCGCCTGATTTCCCTCATTGTACTTCTGGAATGAATAGAAAAGTGTTCTCGTGGCGCGGTTGAGAATATTTGTGAACATGTTCCATTCGCCGCAGGCGGGATCCGGTGCCTTTTCATCCGCATTCGGATTATAAACCTTCGGCTGGAAAGGCGCATTGGAAAGTCCGAGCGCCAGTCCGAGAAAGTGCGCACGAAGCTGCTCCGCAGAATAATATTTCAGCAGTTCGCTTGCCATCGGCGGCTTTATCTTGCCGCTGCTGCTTGCCTTTTTATCAAAGAAAAGCAGATGCTTGTTTGCGATTATTCTCGGCATTTTGAATTTCTTATCATAGCCGCCCGCTTCGTTTATCGCCTCAAACATAGCCATCTCGGCAAGGTGATAGAAATAGATATTGTCCTCACCGATGAACTGATAAACTATCGCGTCGTCATCGCACCAGTAGTCTTTCCATTCGTCGCGGCTGTGTCCTATGCTCTCGAGATATGTCTGCGTAAACGAGATAGGTGCCCAGAGCGACTCGGGCCATACCCAGAAGGTGAGTCCCTTTATGCCGTCCTTTTCGGGAACGGGAACACCCCAGTCGATATTGCCTGAAAGGCGGAAAGGCACGAGGGTTTTTCCTGTACGGAAGCGTATCTGCGCCTCCGAGAGAGCCTCGCAAGCCGCTTCCCTGTCTGTGAGCTTGTCGAAGATCATGCGGAGCATCTTGCGTGATTCCTCTTCCTCGTATCTGCACGGGAATGATGCAAGCTTTTCCTTTATCGCATCGGCATCATCAAGCTTTGCATAAATTATCGGATTTTTGAGAAATTCGCGGCAGGCAAGAGATGTTGTCTTGCGGAGATTTTCCGTCGCATCCTTTTCATCCATCATTTTTATCAGGAAGTCCATGTATTTCTCGAGGTCGAAATACCAGTTTTCGACATTTTTCAGTATGGGGCGCTCGCCGGAAAGCGTGCTCACGGGTGCTATCAGCTCCTCGGGGAAATACTGGTGACCGAGCGAGCATTCGTCCGCATAGCCGACCTCTGATTTACAGCCCTCTATAGGGCATCTTCCCGTGACCTGTCTGCCGTTGAGAAATGTCTGATATTTCTCATCATAAAATTGCTTTGTGGAAAGGCGTATAAGTGCGCCGGACTCCGCCAGCTTCTCAAAAAATTCCGCGCTGTACTCCGTGTGGATTTTTCCGCTCTCGCCGAGTGCGCTTGCCGCAAAAAGCGAGGGGCTGATGAGATAATCATCCAGCGTCTGTGCCTGCTTGTCGTGATTGTACTGCACAAAGTCCAAGATACTGCCCTTGAAGGAGCCGTCTGCCGTAAGACTCTTGTATTTCTCGACGATAGGCGAGCCGTAGCAGTCCGTGCCCGAAACAAAAATAACATTGTCTTTTCCTATTCTGTCGCGCAGAAAGCGCGCGAAAGCATCTGCATGAACGAAAACGCCGCCCACATGTCCGAAGTGAAGCTCCTTGCTTCCGTAAGGCATGCCCGCCGTTATCAGCGCGCGCTTCGGAAATTTCGGTCTGTCTGTCATATTAGCCTCCCAGTCTTTCTATCTGTTTTTCTATTCTCTCTCTCGACTTGTTTTCGCCGAGAATGTTCATCACCGTGTAAAGGTCGGGCGCATTCTGCTTGCCTGTTATAGCCACGCGTACAAACGAGCTGATATCGCCGATACTTCCCTTGTATGCATCGGGATTTGCCTTGTATTCCTTCATCTCGCGGGCAAAGCCGAATTTCTCCGCCACATCCTTCATCTTGTCAAACCATGCGCTCTGGTCATCCTCGGAGCTGTAAGCAGCAAGATAAGTCTTCAGCACATCGGCGATAAGCGAGGACTCGAAGCCCTGCGGATATTCGCCTTCTGCATTGTAATACTTATCAAACATGAAGCCCATATAGCCCTTGACTTCACTCCATACGGCAAAGTCCTTGCGCGGCTTGCTTCCGCCTCTGCCTATGGCGAGCACAGCCTTGGTAAAATCGGGATTCGCAGTAAATTCGCCGTAAAATTCACTGTCAAATTCCTTTGCCCACTCTGCCGTCTCCTCGTAAACCTTTTCTGCGCTCCAGCGCGAGATTATATTTTTGGAAACATCGCAGAGCTTGGCAAGGTCAAAGAGCGAGCCTGCGGCATTCATCTTCTTTGTGGTGAATTTGAAATCGCCCAGCGGCGCGTCGGGATTTGCTCTTCTCCAGTCCTCAAAATTGGAATTGAGGATAGTCATTATATATTCGACAACGCTCTCCGTGGGATATCCCTCGGATTTGTAATACGAGAGAGCAAGCTCGGGATCCTTGCGCTTGGAAAGCTTGCGCTTGGAATTTCCGTCCATTTTCATAAGCGTGCCTATGTGAACATATTTCGGCAACTTGTGACCGAGCGCGGCGAAAAGCTGTATATGGAAAGGCAGGCTTGCGAGCCATTCGTCTCCGCGTACAACATGAGTCGTGCCCATCAGATGGTCGTCCACCGCATGTGCGAAATGATATGTCGGTATCCCGTCGCTCTTTAAGAGCACATGGTCTATATCGTTTTCAGTGATGTCCACATCGCCCTTGATGAGGTCGTGATACTTGAATTTATGCTCTATGCTTCCCATACTGCGGAAGCGGAGTACCCATTCCTTTCCCGCCTTCAGTTCCGCTTCGATATCCTCTATCGGGCGGTCTCTCCACTTTGCCCACTTGCCGTAGTAGCCGAAATTGGCTTTTTCGGCTTCCTGCTCGGCATGAAAACGCTCAAGCTCCTCCTCTGTGCAGAAGCAGGGGTAAGCCTTCCCCTCTTTCACAAGCTTTTTTGCATATACGTGATATATGGAAGCTCTCATGCTCTGCTTGTAGGGTCCGTATATTCCCTTGTCGTATATTTTCCCGTTTTCATCGAGAGCCGCACCCTCATCGAAGAAAATACCGTAGTGCGAAAGCATCTCTATAAGCGTTTCCGTCGCTCCCTTTACCTCGCGCTTTGCATCCGTATCCTCAACGCGCAGATACATTATACCGCCGCTCTGATGGGCGAGGCGCTCGGAGGTAAGTCCCTGCATGAGATTGCCGAGATGGACAAAGCCTGTGGGGCTGGGTGCCATTCTCGAAACAACAGCCCCATCGGGAAGCTCTCTTTTCGGAAAGCGCTTTTCCATATCCTCCGGTGTTTCCGTAACATCGGGGAAAAGTAATTCTGCAAGATAGTTGTAATCCATAGCTTTATATTTCCTTTCGGTTGATTCTTATATTATGAAGCTTTCTCCGTGCCCCGGGAATGCGGCTTTTCCCCCGTACATACGCTTTATGCGCGAAACGGAAGCCTCAATCTTCTCCGGTGCTGCATTCGGCAGGTCGGTTCTGCCGTAGCCGTCGTCAAAGAGCGTATCGCCCGTATAAACGGCATCGGAGCAGATATAGCAAAGCGAGCCTTTTGTATGCCCGGGCGTTGCCATAACTGATATTTTCTCATTTCCGAGCATAAGTATATCGCCGTCCGCCACCGTCTCATAGTCTGAAAGGCAGAAAACACTTTCACCGCCGAAAAGAGCGGATGCGTTCATCCTCGGGTCGGAAAGCATCGCGGCGTCATCTGCGCTTATCATTATTTTCGCTTCGGGAAAACAGGCTTTCAGACCGTCAGCGCCGCCGATATGATCGAAATGCCCGTGCGTGGGCAGGATGTATTTCAGCTTAGCGCCGGTTCTCTCTATCTCGTCGCGCAGAAGCTCCGCTGAGGACGCAGGGTCAATGACGGCACACTCTCCTCCGTCGGAAATCAGATAGCAATTTGTACATATCGGATAAAGGCAGTATACAGCTCTCTTCATATACGCTCCAAATCATAATAAATATTAAATATTATATCATAATATTTCCTTCTTTTCAATATTTTAACTTCAAATCTTTTTGAAATTTCTGCGATATTTTTCAAAAAATTATGGTTTTTTTTCCTTAAATGTGATATGATATAAAAGAAAGTAAAAATTGGATGTGATTATTCTGGAAAAAACGGATATACGCGGCATACCTTTTGACAGTATCACCTTTTCCGATGCCGTCTCGGTGGCAGAACGCGCAATATACGAAAAAAGGCAGACCGTCGTTCATACACCGAATGCGGAGATTTTGCAAAGATGCATTGAGGAAAAGGAAATACTCAATATCGTTTCCTCGGCGGAGCTTATACTGCCGGACGGCGCCGGTGTTCTCCTCGCCGCTAAAATCCTCGGCACGCCGATAAAGGAAAAAATAGCCGGCGTGGAATTCGGTGAGGAAATACTTGCGCTATCGGCAAAAAACGGCTATAGCGTTTATTTTCTCGGAGGAAAACCCGATGTTGCGGCTACTGCGGCACAAAAGATGCGTGAAAGGTACACGGGGCTGAATATTGTCGGTTTTCACGACGGATATTTTGATAAAAACGGAGCGGAAAACGATGACGTTATCGACGCGATAAACAAAACAAAAACCGATATTCTCTATGTCTGCCTCGGTTCGCCCGCGCAGGAAATATGGGTATATAAAAACAGAAAAAAGCTCTGCGCTTCCCTGCTTCTCTGCCTCGGCGGAAGCCTCGATATTTATGCGGGCACGGCAAAACGCGCACCGAAAGCCTTTATAGCCATGCGGCTTGAGTGGCTATGGCGGCTTCTCTGCCAGCCCTCGCGCCTCCCAAGAATGATGAAAATACCGAAATTTATTTTCGGCACATATAAATACAAAAACAAAAAAAGAAAAGAGGAAAAGAAAAATGCATGTTGAACTTCTCGCCTATACACCGAATGCGGATAAAATCGTCGCGGCGGCGGCAAAGCTTTGCTATTCAAAAAGCAATATAGACGATCTGCTCGATAACCTCACTCCCGAAAAAACCGAAAGCTTTCTCGATATGCTGACAAGCCTCGGTCATGAGAGCCCTGTGGAACACGCTTCGTTTACATTCGGCATAGAGGGTGTTTCGAGAACACTGCTCGCGCAGATAACAAGACACAGAATAGCTTCATATTCCGTGCAGAGCCAGCGGTATGTTTCAAAGGCAAATTTCGATTATATCCTGCCGCCCGAAATAGAAAAAATACCGGAAGCCAAGGCGGAATTTATCGCCGCCATGGAGGAGGACGCACGCCATTATGAAAGCCTGCGCACCATGCTGTCAGAGGCACATACTAAACGCCTCATCTCCGAGGGTAAGGATGAAAAATCTGCCCGTCGCGCCGCAGAAAAGCTCGCAAATGAAGATGCACGCTTTGTTCTTCCCGGTGCCTGCGATACAAAAATCATAATGACGATGAATGTCCGCTCGCTCTATAATTTCTTTACTCTGCGTTGCTGTGAACGCGCCCAGTGGGAAATTCGCGCACTGGCAAGAGAAATGCTTATGCTTGTTCGTGATGTCGCGCCTAATCTTTTTAAAAACGCGGGACCCGCATGCCTGCGCGGTGCCTGCAGTGAGGGCGCAATGACCTGCGGCAAGGCAAAGGAAGTGCGTGAACTTCTCTCGGTTAAGAAATAAAAAGGAAGTACATATTTATGAAAATTTTAGCCATAGGAAACAGCTTTTCACAGGATGCAACACGATATCTTCAGGATATTGCCGCCTCCGCCGGAGAAAATCTCTTCGTCCGCAATCTTTATATCGGCGGTTGCAGTCTGGAAATGCACGCAAAAAATATTACCGAAAATGCGCCCGCCTATGATTATGAAGAAAATACGCGCGGCATAGAAAAAATCAGTATCCCCGATGCGCTTGCACGTGAGGAATGGGATTATGTGACGGTTCAGCAGGTCAGCGGTTTGTCGGGAAAAATTGAAACTTATGAGCCATATCTCACAGAGGTTCTCGATACCGTAAAAGCCGCCTGTCCCAAGGCAAAGATTGCTTTTCACAGAACATGGGCTTATGAGATAGATTCCGCTCACGGAAATTTTCCATATTACCTGAAAAATCAGATGAATATGTATCACGCCATCGTGGAAGCAAGCTCGGAGGCGGCGCAAAAGCATTCGCTTCCGATAATCGGTTCGGGCGATTTCATTCAGCATCTGCGTGCCATCCCGCCGTTTGATTACAAAAACGGAGGCACTTCCCTTTGCCGTGACGGTTTTCATATGTCGCTCGATTACGGCAGATATGCCGTCGGCCTTGTATGGTTTAAATTCTTTACAGGCAGAAATGCCGCAGATGTTACATTTACGCCGGAAAATGCCGACCCCGCTTATATAAATATCATCAGACAGGAAGCGGATAAATTTATTGCAAAATAATTATCATAGAGAAATTCCCGCCTGATATTGACAATCGGTAAATGTTTTGATATAATATGTTCACGCTCTTTCGGCGTGAACATATTTATCTGGATGTAGGGTAACGGTTACCCGCTTGCTTTGGGAGCGTGTGACCGCCTCGTGAGCCGACCTCCGAAAGCTCGCGAAATCTCAGTTTTTCTCGCTTTTTCTCGCGTTTTTGCCGCATTTATGTTCGGCAAAAAACTTTTGACCACAGATTTGACCACTTACACGACCACAATTTAATAACTATCGGGGTGTAGCGCAGTTGATAGCGCGCCGCATTTGGGATGCGGAGGCCGCGAGTTTGAGCCTCGCCACTCCGACCAAAAATCAGCCGAAAATGAGGTTTTCAGCCCCACTTTCGGCTGATTTTATGCTTATAATCGGCTTTTATCCACCACTTCGGCAAATTTCCATGACGGCAGAAAAGCGGCAAAATTCTGAGTGTCGCAAAATCTTGCCGCTTTGAGCGATATTATTTTTTTATTCGCAGTTTACCTTCAAGCTCTTCAATTCTTCCTGTTTTTATAAGAAGATCTACTGCATCAGACATAGCTAACGAAATATTTTGTCCGGCACGATTGAATCCATAAACACGAGTTGTTTCCGCGCTCAACGCTTCGCGGGTTGTGCCAACACAAGTTTGCAAAATCCTATACATTGCTTCGGCCAATTCATCCGCAGAAATATGTTGAATTTTTCTGTTGTTAGGCAATCTTACCGGAATAGTTTGATAACCCGTAGGGTAGATAAAATCGCCCTTGCGTATAACTTTCTTGCCAAGTCTGTTTAACCCATAGTCAGCTTCTCTACGAATTTTTACAGTTGCCTTTTCATTCCCGAACAGAGGTGCTAATCTTTGGCACATCAATTCATAGTGAACGGGATATTCTTTGTTGACAACTTCCATAATGCAGTCTGTCAAGTCCAAATAACCATATCTGTTACGGGGGAGCGTAGAGAAATCAGAGCGCTGTGTTTCTTCAAATCCATACGGATTGCCCGAAAACTGAATAGACAAATCCTTTTCTTCTACGTTAACGAAGTCCGCTGCGCTTTCACTATGAGTATCCTCTGCAATGGGTTCAAGGTACACATCTTCACCGACGCCATAATTAGTAATGGCTTTTTCAACTGCTTCAAGAAGTTTTGCACCTTCTGTTATAGGATCTTTAATCCAATCCGTAGACCATATGCGATAGATCTTCCATCCCATATTCTCCAAAACGTCTTGCCTCAAACGATCTCGTTCTCTTGCAGTACGAGCCGAATGATATGCTGCTCCATCACATTCAATGCCAAGCACATAGATTCCACTAAGGGTAGGATGCTTTACAGCCATATCAATTCTATAACCCGAACATCCTACTTGAGTACCGAGACGATATCCTTTTCTGTCAAGGAAATTGTATACTGCTTCCTCAAACGGAGAGTCGTGTTCAACAATATCACTTTCGGTTATTTCTCTTTCAAGAACCGATGGACCGTTGATAGCAAAATCAATGTATGCCCTCAGCAACTTAGGGCCTTCAGAACTGATCTTGTCAGTATCAATGTCTGTGGGCATAATGGAGCCAACCAATTTAACATTGTATTTTGCACGAGTAATAGCAACATTCAAACGACGTTCTCCGCCGGATTTGCTTAACGGACCAAAATTCATTCTAAAGACACCCGCGTTGTCCTTCGCATAGCCAATACTAAAAATGATCGTATCTCGCTCATCGCCTTGAACATTTTCCAAGTTCTTTACGAAGAAGGCTTCCTCTTTATCCTCAGCAAAGAATGGTTCAAACTCTTGATTCTTAAGTCTGCGCTCTCTAATTACAGTTTCTATTGCTTGTTGCTGAATCTCGCCAAAAGCGATAATACCCAAAGAACGATGCGGTTGCTCTCTGAAATGTTGGAAAACAAGATCGGCAATCTTATTTGCTTCGACAACGTTTCCTTTCTTTCCGCCTCTATCATAAAAACCGTTTGGCACATAAATATATTCTACACCGTTATTAACCGCTTTTTCTATATTAGAGGGGAACGTTATAAGGTTGTTCTTGTAGATCTTTGCATTGGAGAAAGCAATCAAGCTTTCGTGCCTGCTTCGATAATGCCATCTCAATGTACGCTCAGGCAGCATATTGGCTTCATCCAAAATCGACTCATACGCGTCCGAATCATCAAATTCGTCATCATCGTCGTTAACAGTATCAAAGTCGCCTTCAGATACCGCAGCTTGGAAGAAGTTTGTAGGCGGCAACTGTTTACTGTCGCCTGCGATAACCGCCTGTTTGGCTCTTGAGATTGCGCCAATTGCATTCTCTGTGCAAACCTGCGATGCCTCGTCAAATATTACGATATCAAATTTATATGTTTCAGCCTCCAAGAACAAGCTAACGGAAAGCGGAGACATCATTAAACAAGGCTTCAAAGTTAACAACAAATTGGGAATTGCCTTAAATAAACGACGAATAGGCATTATTCTTCTTTGCTTGCTAAGTTCACGTTTGAGTATGCTAATCTCATCCACACCATTTGTAAAATGTTCAAGGGATGGCAAAGCATTTATAAGCTTGCTCTTGATACGAGCCTTAGCTATCTCAAACTGAACTTTATCAAGCGAGGCAAACTCTCCGATGGTTGCTTCTTGAGATTTTCTTCTGAAGTTCATTACTGCAGGATATTCTGGCAAAACAGCATCCAACCACAAACGGAAGAATCTCTTTTTGAATACAGGGTATATACTTTGTACGGGAATATTATGTTCTTCAATTACTCGAACGAAGTCTCCCAAACCACCCTCGATACACTTTGCCCTTGCTGAACTGTAATCAATCCATTCCTCTAACAAAGAGAGACCGTTGACACAAGCACTGAATCGTTCTTGGAGAGCGACAAATGTCATATCGTCAAAAATTTCAGAATGGTCAAAATTCGATACAAACCAAATGTAATCAAAAGAGATATTACGCTTCAAATCTTCAAGCTTTTCTTTCGACTGTCTGCAACATTGAATGAATTCGCCGCCTTGACATACCAATTTAATAAATGCATCAGAAGCATTTACTTTAGACGTTTGGTTCTTAAACGAGATTGCCCAATCCAAAGACTTACGAATTAAATCCCAATTTGACAAAATACCATTATACAAGAATTTATAATGATTTTGCAACAAGCCTTCTTTTGCGCCAATTTCGCTATGTATAGCAATCATTTTATCAATTGTGTCAATTGCACAGTTGATGGCGCTGAAAGCCACAATTTGTTTTTCAAAAGCAGAATAATCCGAATCTTCTGATACGACACCTTCTCCAAACAATTTTCTTAATGAGAAAGCATTATCTTTATACCATTGTTTTGCCTCATCAATACTTCTGAGTTTTTCCACCAAAGATTGCATTTCGTCGTCAGTGATCTTTTTGACGATATCTCTATGATGAAGCATTATTGACTTCTTATCTTGCTTGTACGATTTCTTAAATACCTTTGTGAAAGACGTATACTCTGTTTTGATTCTTGCCAATATAGCGCGATAATCCAAATCAAAAACGGTGGGCTCATATGTTTTGAGCAAATCGTTTTTCAAAGAAATTATACACTCTGCTGTATTTTTCGCGGCATTCAAGAAATTCGAGACATCACTTATTTGTTGAACCGACCAATAAGAATATGGTACCCGAGTTGCAATAAACGATGTCAACGCGCTCTTTTCGTTCTCCAACAAGGTTTGAGAGCCCAATTGCTCTACAGCGGAAATGGGAGCAACCGCATCATTGAAGTTAACCACGGCATACGCATTTACCAACTCATCGGTTAAAGTAATAAGACGAGTTTTTAATTCAACACACTCCTCAACCTCATCGTACAAAGGCTGAATTTCATCAGTTAAAATCCATTCCGAAGGGATGGAATATGCCATACTCGCACAATTTAACAACTCAATAATGGCTCTTACATCATTTGAAGTGTGGGACGCATCCAAGTGTAATTCCGCCAATGTTTGACTGAATTCATAATCAAGCTCCTTTAATTTAGGAAGCAATGAATTCAATCGAGCAGTTACATCGTGTCTAAATTCATTGGATACTACGGATAAGTGACTGCCTCTCCACGGATTGCTTTTATAGTCATCTGACATTTTGCCAATGGTGGTAGCAAACTGAGTCAAGAGATAAGCATATTTGTTATATTGCTCTTTGGTTACGTCGCGAACATTATCAATAGCAAAAATAAAATCATCGTAAACGTCCAAGTTAGCAACAATTCCGTTGGCTTCATAAATTGATTTACCAAGAGGAGCAATAGTTTCATAAACTTGATTTGCATAGTTATTTAGTTTATCTTTATCAGCTTGCAGAGTATCTAATTTGTAATATGCTTCATCCGATAGCGTTACTTTCTTCTGACTTAAGTCAAGCACCTTGCTGAGTTGTTCCAAAACATTTTTCTTGTTGGCTTTATGACTATGTAAAACAAGGCAAAAATCATCCAATCCAGCACTGGCAAGCCTGCGGTGAACGACATCAAGTGCTGCCATTTTTTCGGACACAAATAAAACCTTTTTACCATCAGCAAGACTTTCGGCAATTATATTTGTAATAGTTTGGCTCTTACCAGTACCAGGAGGTCCTTGAAGGACAAAGCTAACCCCTTTTTTAGCCATCAAAATCGCATCTTGCTGACTTGCATCAGCATCAACGACCTGGAAAACATCAATAGGCTTTTCTTTTTTGTCAAAATCATAGTCCGACATGCCTTCGGGGATCTTGCTGATCGCCGTTGAATCTCCACTTATTGCCCTGACAATCGGATTCTCCACAATTGTGTCCTTGTGCTTATTCAAATCAGAATACATATTGATCTTTAGGAACGACAACAAGCTAAGTCCGACTTCTTTTGAAACAGACCAATTTTTCAAGGATGTTTTGGCTTTTACTTTGTTTAGGAAATCATCAATATCGTCGGAATCGTCATAAGTTGGCAGAGTGATACCAAAATCATTTTCAAGTTTGTATGCCAATGTAGGATTGAGAATGATCTCATCATCATGAAGATTTAATACATAAGGCGAGTTGATGGACTCCACTGTTAATGTCGCAGGAACTAGAACCAAGGGTGATATAAAGACTTGATTAGAGCTATCCGCTTCTATCCATTTCAAAAAACCGAAAGAAAGATACAAGACATTTACGCCTTGCTCCTCAATGGCAGTTTTTGCTTTGCTACGCAAATTTCTAAGAGTTTTTTGCAAATCACTGATATTCTTATTTGTTTCAATGTTGGAATCTAATTCGGATTCATATCCTTCTTCTCCCTCCTTTTCAAAAGGGAAAACTAAAGGTGTTTCGTCCTTAACAAACATACCCCAAAGTGTACCGCAATCTGGGTATTCTATTTTTAAATTTGAGCGCGCAGTATCCCTGTAATTTAACAGTCTATTGCGTTTTCCTAAATCCAAAAGCTTGTTTTTCCAAGCCTCATATTTTGTATCAATATTTGCCATAATGTCCTCCGTAGCAATTAAAAGCGTTTAAAGAATATGGTAATAACGAATTATTTGTCAGCAGCTTGTCCGCTTTTTATCCATTCATCCACTTCACTCACTTTGAATTTCCAATTGCGTCCTACTTTGTGAGCGGGCATATTTTTTGTTGAAATCCAAACAAGCATTGTGTCACGGCTAATGCCGAGGTAGGCACATATTTCTTTGGTTGAATACCAACGATCAGTCATATCGGTTTTAATAGGCATAATCATACTCCCTAAAACAAATTCATGCGTCTTGTATTATATCACAAGAATGACGACTTTTCAATAGGTTTGTCGGATTTTGTAGGATTGGTTAGAACTAAAGAGGTGATACATGTAAATACGCATGATATGATAGGCGATTTGTCAAGAGCGCAAGTATTGTTTTGTGTGTAGACAGGATTTTTTCTTTGCCTACTGCGGCGTAAAATAAGGGTTTTTGAAGTTCTATCGGAACAATGTTCGGAACAATATGCGGAACAATGTTCGGAACTATACCGCCGTATTTTTGGGGTATTGTTCCGATAGAAAAAGGGCAGACGTTTTTGCCTGTCCTTTTGGTGTAGCATCCGTTGAAAAGGTGTAAATACGAATTTTTGCCGCATGCTATGTCGGCATTGAGAAGTTTCTGCTTGACCCGATAGCCGTTTCGTGATGTGCCGACGGAATTTGAAAATCGTTTTCTTTGCCTACTGCGCATCAGCCTTTGTGTTGTGAAATGAGTTGACTTCCAAGCGGTTTTATGCTATACTAAAGGCAGAAAAAAACATTTTGAACGGAGGCGCGCAAATGACTAAAGATATTGTAAAGTCTGTTGTGGATAAAGCCGATCCGATTGGGTTGCTTGGGATGTGTTGCCCGGCAGATGAATATGATTCCGAAATCGAGATAATTTTTGCACGCATCCGAAAAGGCATGTCCGCAGACGAAATTGCCAAGGTCATTCATGCCGTGTTTCTTGAAATGTTCAGCGAGTCAATTGACACTAAGCTCTGTGACACCATGGCATGCGAAATGCTCTCACTTGATTGCTGACCACACCTTTGACCACTTACGGCTTCGGACTACCCGGATTTTATGCCGCGAAGAGCACACGAAAGCAGTCAATCCGGACTAAAAAGCCCCGAAAAGCCCGTAAAATCACGTAAAAAATCATGTTTTTAGCGTTTGGGAACTGGCCCAAGCAGGTTCAACTCCTGTCATCCCGACCAAAAATCAGCCGAAAATGAGGGTTTTCGCCCCACTTTCGGCTGATTTTTTGCTTATAATCGACTTTTATCCACCACTTCGGCAAATTCCCCTGACGGCAGAAAAGCGGCTTGTGCCATAGTTACAGCACAAGCCGCTTTTTTTCGGAAGGCTTTTTCTTTGACTACTGCGGCGCAAAATTTACTCTGCGTTTTGTTCCAGCATTACGATTAGTTTCTTAAACGCATCTTCCTCTCTGACAAAATCAAATTGTCTGTTCTCCAATGCTTTTAATTTGAGATTGCAGGCGTTCCCCTTATAATTCTTGGTCGTATTTGCTTTTTTGTATTTCAATCTATTCACCATAGGTGCTGTATAATCCATATCTTTCAGATTCGCTTCAATAACTGCATAGCGACAGCTCTCTGCCAAAGCGTCAAGCGTTTTTTGCGAATCGTGCATTTGTGCGTACTCAAAAGCTATCATAGAGTAAAAATGCGACAGGTCAAACGCATAAAATCCCACGTTTCCGTCTGCATACAAACGCTCCATAATATCAATGGCAAACCGAAATGCCTCGATTTTTTCCTCATGTGAAAAAGAAATTTTTGATGTCATGCGCAAAGCAGTCATTGTTGCCGTGTGGATCAGAGAGTCTAAATAGCTTTGGCACGCCTTGACCCCATCTTCGCCGTCTAAAATAGTCGCCCGGAGTTCCTCCCTTGTCACATAAAAACCGCCGCACATATCTGCATAATAAAGAGCTTTTTCCTTGTCAATGCCATCATAAGTGTAACAAAGGCACTGAAGTGCGTTTTCTCTTTGCCTTGCGTCTGTGGTTTTCTGTAAAAGCTTCTCTCCGAGTGAAATAATACGTTCTGCCTTATCCTTTGGACATGGATAGACCGCCTCTCTGTTTATAGCGAACATCAATCCTTCAATCGCGCGGCAATCGTTCGGAAATTCCGCATATGCCTGTTCCCATAACTCAAGATTCTTTTCGTTCTCGCCGTTTTTTTGATAAATGGCGGCTTGCCGTTCATATTCAGCAATTGCTTCTTCCACTCTTACCTGATCCACGCACAAAAGCTCATCCACCGTTATGTCAAAATAAAATGCAATGCGCGGCAAGAGCGTAATGTCGGGAAAGCCTTCGCCGCGCTCCCATTTTCCGACCGATTGCGGTGTAATGCCGAGATGATTGGCAAGTGCTTCTTGTGTGATATTTTTCTGTAAGCGCAATGAACGCAGTTTGTCTTTCAAATTTATTTGCATATTGTGTTCTCACTTTCATTTAGATTGATAAGCGCTTATCTTGGTTACATTATACCATGCTTCACCATTGATATCAAGAACCGCAATGTTTATTTTCAGGCGCAATATACAACCCGCAGTTGTTTCGATCGCTTTTTCTTTGCCTACCGCACCGCAATTTTTTGGGGCTGTAAAAAGCACCATAAAGCAAGCAAAGACAAAAGCTACTTCAGTCCGTTTGTAATTCCCTGCAAATCACACATTTATCCAATCTCTCAAAAAGCGAATCGAATCTCTTGTCTGCTCTCATGATGTCAAAACAATCGCGCTTAAAGACTTTTTGATAATCAAGCGGGACGATCCAATTCCACCAATCATTATGCAACATACTGATTTCTTTGTATTCTTTACCGTCTTTTTCGATCCAATTGATTTCACATTCCAAAGTAAATCCTTTTAATGCGGGAGACGAGCATCCTATTTTGAACTCATCATCGGTGACGGATATAATCTGCTCAATCACACGCAATGTGTCTTCGAATGCATCATAAGCTTCATTCATTTTTTTGAGTTTGGCAAACGAAGCCGTATAGCGTATTCCAAGTTCTATTCGCTCTTCACACCACAAATCTGTGCCTGTTCCTCCGCTCACCAAATACTTCTTATCGGGGGATAAATTGTTTACAGCATTAAGATAATTAAGCTGCGTTTCACAAAACCAAATAAAATGATTTGGGTCGTCGCACAAATAGACTTGCCAATCGTTCGTCGCACTTATGATATGCGAAAGCTCCATCCATAGAACGTACTGCCGCACAGGCTCGATTTTGTCAAGTTCCTCGCGCATTTTATATCTGTTGAACAGTAGTGTGGAACGGGACATATCTTCACGACTGGCATATGTGTCCAAAAAAGCATCGATGTGTTCATCATCTTCCATGTTCGCCATACATCCGATAACCGCATAATGCTGGTCTTTGGGACACACTCTGAATACTTCTTCTGCCAAAAGCCGCATTTCCTCAAGAACATTTTTGTCTTGAAACAAGCGAACCTTCCAAATTTCGTTGTACATTCCCCAAAACCAATATTGTTGATAATCCTTGAGATTACGTCGTATTTCCCGCATTATCTCAACGGTTTCCTGAACATCCTTTGCACGAACGGCAATTTCGAACGATTTTTGAAGCTCCGAACAGCGTTTTTCCTTTTCTTCTTCCGTAACTCCAAGCAACGCATCTACCGACGTTTCAAAAAATGATGCGATCATGGGCAGCATTTCGATATCGGGATAGGTCGCACCTATTTCCCATCGGGAAATTGCCTGCGGAGATGTCCCGAACTTTTCAGCCAATTGCTCTTGAGTGAGATTCATTCGTCGTCGGTTTAAACGTATTTGTTTTCCAAAATTCAATTTCATACCATATCTCCATTCTGTCAGTATTTGCGCAAATCCTATGTTTTACCGGCGACAATAGTATACCGTATTTTACGAGCACGATCAAGCGCACAGTTTGTGAGATTTTTTCTCAATATGTGAGAGAAGTAAGTTTGGCCTCGGCAAATTTCCATGACGGCAGAAACGCGGCTTGTGCCGCATTTACAGCATAAGCCGCTTTTTTTCAGAAGGCTATTTCTTTGACTACTGCGGCGCAAAATTAGAAGAAACAGTTGAAAAGCTTTACAATCATGCAGAGATGAAAGCGATGCAGCAATCGACGATACCTTTTTGTATCGAAAATCTATCAATAGTTACCCCGAAATATTGTGTTGGTAAGTGAAGCAGTGGAATCGCTTATTTAAACATGGTTAACTAAGCACATCCTTTATGTGCGAATTATTACCACTTCCTCCGGAGCAAACCAATTGTTGCTTAGCAGCGTAGAATAAGCTTTATCTATATCATCTGTATAATAAACGATTGCCAAACTATCCACAGCTCTACTACACGTTACATACAATAAGCGTCTTGTACGATCGAGTGTAGTGTCTTTTCCTTCGGATTCATTTTTAATATCAGTGTCCGATTTGGGTTCGAATCCCAATAGTTTATCGTAGCTAAAAGTATTGGAACGTGCAGCATTATCGTCGATTATTACCATCACACGCTCAAATTCCAACCCTTTAACACCTTGATGAGTATCAAAACTTGCTTGTCCATTGATATATTCCCAATATCGTTCTACTTCCGAAAATGGAGAATTTAAAGCAGCAGACAAATTTGATATTTTTTGAAAATCTTCGTCACCTTCCGATGGAGGATTTTCAAGCATTTGTTCAATGTCTTTTGAAAGCGAAAATATTTTATTCTCATAAATAATACGTAATAACTCACAACAAGAAGGATCTTTCTCCGACCAACATGCCGATAAAGTATCCACACTTATTTGCAATTCTTGCAGTAATTCATTAGTTAAGGCAAAGTCTTTTTCCCTAAAAATTAAAGTATTTCCCTTTACAATTTTCGCTTTTTCAAATGGATTATTATTTAAATCAGCTTGATGCAATGGTATTAAAATATGAGTCAACACACCAACAACAGACAACGAGCCATCCATTAATCCCTGTCTGTATGATGGAACATTATGAAGTGATTCGTAGAAATTCTTGAAGCCTAAACGGCTTGCAGCCATTTTATGTTCAAGTGTTAACGCTTTTACATTTTTTATTTGCTCCCACTTAGCGTCGCCTGTAATCTGTGACATCTGAAACAGAATGGATTGCTCCGTTTCATAAGGATTATTACGTGATGATACAAAGATCCGTACAAATCCTCCCGGTTTATCTTCTCTTGATTTTTGCTCAATCCCATCAACAGGTTTCCTTATTGAATTGCACAAATCAACAATTCTTTTCCTGCTACGATGATTCATAATCTTTTCCGGAGTTTCCCAAGTGGTCGGAATAGATTTGTGTAGATCATCTTTTCCGTCCAAATAGATTCTCTGCATTATATCGCCGAGCAATCCAACGGAAAATCGTGTAGCATATTTTTCTTGGATCTGTAGAAACACGTTCATCAAATCCTTTTGGGTATCTTGACTTTCGTCAATCAACAAAATAGGGTATTTGTCAACAAGTATCTTTTGTAATGTTTCCTTTTGGGATAAAAACTCTGCGGTGATTTTTATGACCTCAGAATGATCCAAAGAATTGTTTTCGACATTAAGACCATCTGGATTATAAATAAAGTGTTTAACTGAATCTAAATATTCCAGTCTTTGTGTTAATTTGACAAGTTTCTTTTCGGTATCTTTATACGTTTTCGTAGTTTTGCGGCTTGTAGCCAACTTTGTTTCTGCCTCAGCTTTTTTCACACTGATCTCTCGCTTCAACCACTCACGAATATCGCAAGTATGAGAACAAATCAAATTCCAAGCGAAGCTATGGATAGTTGATATTTCAAACAAGGGATTATAGCGCGATCTGCGCTTTATCTCATCACGTGCGGCATTTGTATATGTAATAACAGCTACATTTCTACCGTTTAATTTGAGTTCTCGCCCCATTTTAGCATTTATATATTCCAATGCAGAAACTAAACTGCGAGTTTTTCCACTGCCGGCACCTGCGAATAAGAAAAAGCTTTTGGGATTTTTCAGATCAAAACAACTTTGGATAACGCTATCTGCATTACTATCTCTGTTATCATCAGTAACAACGCGAATATCCTCCATTATTCATCCTCCTTGTTCAAAAAGTCATTATTATCTTTCGACGAAATCTCTTTTTCCAACCATTCTAATGCCTCTGCTATGTATGCAGGTATCTCTATGCTTTGTGGATCTCTGTTGTATATCATATCCAAAGCAAATTCAGCTTTTTTAGCAGTTGTGCTTTCTACCGCATTATAAACATTGGTAGATATTTGAGTTTCATTTTCAGTTTTAAAAGCATTCTTGAATTTCTTTATCAGACCGATACCTTTCATAGTTTTGAAACTGTCAAAATTGGTATATGCTAAAGAGTCCTCAAATGTAGTAGGGATAAATTCATGCTCTGTTCCATCAGAAAAGGTGACATTTATAGGAGTCTGATAAGCCACTCTTGTTTTGGCATCGTCAATATGAGGATTAGATTCTACTTTGCTATCAAAGTCAAGATCAAGCAAATAGTCCAAATCCGTATTTTTAATTACCCAATTCTTGATTGTTGGATTAGATGAAAAGTATCCCTTACCACGCTCGGGTAATATGCCTGTACCATGAGCGCCGTGAGCACTATCCAAATCAGCAATAACCAAACAAGAGATTCCTAACGTATCAATCAGTGGTTTCAAATAATGTGCATATCGTCCGCCGATCTCTAAAACGGAAATATATGCATCATCCAACACTTCATATTTGTTAAGGAAATAGGGCATAAACATTCTCTCGCCCGCACCCTCTATCAATATGGCAGCATCGGCAAAGAACAAATCACAATGAGTAGTTCTAAGATATCTTGTTACAAAACGGGATGTCTGCGTTGATACTCCAAATACATTAGACAAATTGATAACCACCGAGATTGGTAATCCATCAGCACTCTTAGTTCTTCTAAAATAACGGAGATTAGCGAACTCACACTCCAATGCAATGCTACTTGAATGAGTTGAAACAACCATTTGAGTAGAATAATCATTTTTGTTTTTCAACAATGGATTGTTTCTTAGAATATCATACGCATTCTTGATAAACACTTGCTGAACCTGAACGTGCAAATGTGCCTCGGGTTCTTCAATTAACACAAGATGAATGGGTTGTATAGCTTCGATTTCTTCCTCGTCTGCTTTGCGTCTATCTCCGTTAATCCAAGAATCTCTGAAGCTCATCAATTTAAAAGACATCGAGATTAAATTTTGATATCCCAAGCCGTTGAATTTTTCCGGAAGCTTGTACTTATTATCTCCATCTGAAAAAATCGGATATTTTACAACCGTACTATGGGATATGATATCACTTGTCTGTGTTTTGGCTTCTATCACAATGCCCGGATTATACTTGCCGGGATATCCGAACTTCGCCAACTCATCCATAGCACTTTGGAAACGCTTAGAAATTTGTTTGTCAAACACTTCTTTGGCTGCTTGCATTTCAGTTAGTGCTCGTATATCAGATGCCGACGGTTTACGCTCGGGATCTAATTGTTTATCATAGTAATCTCTTAACTGTGCGGACAGTAGATTACTTTCGATTGTGGAATCATTATCATCTTCGTTAGAGTCTTGAAGTCCTCGCTGCGCAGTAATGATATCTATTTTTATTAGCTTTTTGAACGGATCAAAATCTAATGGAGAATTATTATAAGGCGTTTCTTGTGGTGAAGCAATACTATCTTCGGAAAGATCCATAAGCTTTGCGGGATCAAGAATATAGGCGTTCATAACAAAATGAGTTTTCATTTTATTATGAAGATAGTCCGTAAAATTCAAAGGCCATAATTTAGCCTTGTCTGATCTTGTGCGCGCCAACTTGTATGCAGATACAAACTCTTCGAACAGTTTTACCACATCTTTAGGCTCGTATATTAATCTCACACCTATCCTGCCGCTACGCCACGAAAGCGTGGGAAGAATATTAGCTACATACCTCAGTTCATCTTCACGAACATTGAGCCAAACATCAATGAAGGGGCAGATTTCTTTCCAATCTTCAATGCTCGGCGTAATGGGGTTCGCTTCATCAATATAACGTTCTCCTAAGTGAGTGATAGCCGCCAAGTTTGACAAAGTAAAATCTTCCACAACAAGTTGACGTTTCTTCAAAAACTTGACAAGCGCGAACATTGCCGATGTTTTTCCACTATTATTTGCGCCAACAAAAATAGTAGATTTAGGGCTTAAGTCAATTCTACAACTTTTTAATTTTCTAAAATTCTTAATTTCTACAAAAGCAATGTTCATAATAACTCCTATTCTGCTAATTTTTATTATCACAAAGATAATTAGTTCCAAGAATTTTCAAAAGCGCATCGCCATTCATAATTGTTACGTTGGTAATTCGAACCTCTTCAATGCCATCATAAGTAAAGTCTAATGTCACAGCAACCCATGCTTTACATACTTACGAATTCTCATGATGTAACTATCTACTATTTGAATTGTAGTAGAAACTTGCGACATTGTCTGCACGATAGCGCTTGATTAGTTTTCTACTGCACCCGTGATTTCCATTATGTCGGATATATCACACTCTAAAGTCTGACAAATTTTAACCAAAACTTCTGTGTTAACATTCTCGTCCCTGCCAAGCTTTGCAAGTGCGGTAGTGGTTATGCCTGTTGCTATACGCAACTCGGTTTTGCTCATGTTCTTGTCAATTAGAAGTTTCCATAGTTTCTTGTAGCAAACAGCCATAATAGTTCCTTCCAATTTGGAAATATTGTATATCAAGATTATATCACAATCGATCTATAAAGTCAATATTTTATCTAATAGTTGGATATTTTCAAAGTTACTGTTTGTAAACGGAAGAGCGTTGAGGGGAAAACCCGCCGTCAAACATTATCAGTTAATGTTTTCACATCCAGCTACATACCAATATTGAATATATATTCAAATATAACCGCCTTCGCCAAACATATAGTTCTCCGCAAAACTCGTACTTAATACCATTTTTAATGTTGTATTTTTACAAGTATATTTCTTTCATCTTTATAGGCAAGGCATAATTAGAAAACATTTTTGCTATACAAATAAAAGTTTTTTGAGTTGTTCCGTTATGAACGCTTTCACGCCCATTGGTGCTTAATTTACAAGCAACCTATTTTACAAAATGGGCTGTTTGCGCGTAATGTGTTTATTTAATGACTAAAAAATCACCGCCAATTTTGTCCTAAATATATTCTACAGGAATAAGTCATTGTGACTGAATTTCAATTGAGTTTGAGATAATGCTTTTTCTTTGACTACTGCGAAGCAAATTTTAAGGGCTGACCTCGGTCAGCCCTTATTTGTCGCCTTCTCTCCCGCCTTGATTTCCGCAATCTCCTTTTTCATCTCCGCAATCAGCCCCTTGCGTACAAGCCCCTCCACGTGCTTAGCCACCGTGTTGTTGCTCATGTTCACCGCCTCGCCGATGGTGGCATAGCTCGGATGGCACTGAAAGGTTTTTCTGTCCTCGCAGTACATCAGATAGGTGTACACGAGAATTTCACCCGCAGTCAGCCCCAAACGAAAAATGCTTTTCGGCATCGGAAAATATTCGCCGGGGATGTCGCGGGCGTTGTGGTAATAAAATGTTTTATACTGTTTGCTCAATCATTGTTTCCTCCTTTTCAGTAAAGTTCTTTGAAGTCTTGAAACTTTCTTTCAAGAAAGTTTCAAGTGGGGTTCGGGGCAAGCCCCGAAAAAAAGAGTGCCGATTGCTCGACACTCTTGTGTACTGTTTTGTTATTGGATCAGCAGGTGCGCATGAGGGAAGCCGTAAATCCATTCCGTGCGGTAGCCTTCGGGAACGAGTTCGGGTTCGACTCTGATCAGGTCGTAAGCAATGAAGTCCTCCGGCGTTTTGAGCTTTGACAGGAGCCTTCGGCTGTCCTCGTAGAGCAGACTTGCGAAAAGCAGATGCCGCGCCGACTTGATATCGTATTTCGATTTGTCGGGATGGTCGATCTCGTCAATGAGCATGCAGAGAATATGATCGTTTGCAACATTCCGCGAGACCGTTTTGAGGCAGGCTTGGTAGACCTCGTTTGCCTCCTCGCAGAGGATCATCTTCTCGTCATCCGAGGCATTTTTCATAGCCGTCTGCATCGCCGTGATCTTTGTGTGCGCGTCCTTGACCGCTTTTATGATATTCTGCTTTTTGTGCGTATCGTTCTGACCTGCGTCCGTGGGATCAAGCTCAAACAGCTCGGACACGGGAAGCGTCCTTGTGTAGGCTGCTCTGCCGGCAAAGGCATCCGCCGCATCATGAACGAAAGCCATAGGCGCTTCAAGGTGAGCGTTGTTCTCGCCTGCATCGGGGCTTTCATCGCCCACGATATATTTGTAAAAGGCAGGCAGATTGCCGTCGTGATTTTTCTTGTAATCCTTGCGGTAATGGCGCAGGCGGGAGAGCACCTTGCCGGAATCGACGGAGTACAGGCGCTTCGCCTTGTCGATCTCCATTCCCGACAGCACCGCGAGAATGCAGATGTCGTGATAAATATCCATCGGATGATGCCCGCCCTGCTTCTCGCTAAATAGCCCGTCCCACAGCAGGCAGTTGAGAAACTGCGAGAGATTGACGATCTCCCCAATCTTATTTTTCGCGATGGTCTGATCGAGCGCCGCAAGGCTTTTCGGTGTGTTCTCGTAGTCGGTCTTGCCGACAGGCTCTGCCTTGCAGACGGGAACTTTTAGGATATCGTAGCAACCGGTCACGCCTGCGATAATCAACTCGTCATCCGTGACGAGCATGGAGTCGGAATCGTAATCGCATCCGTTAAGCCTTTGCTGAATATTGCTTTCAATCGCATTCACGCAAATAATATTGGGCGTGAGATTAAAGTAGCGCAGAAGGTCATAGCAGTGTGCATTCTGCGCGAGGTAGAGGTTGCCCATGGTGATGTGAGGACTGCGGGCGCAGAGCACCATTTCACCGTGAGCAAAGCCCGTGGTGCAGACCTGTCCGTCATCCAATGAAAAGGAAAAGGTCGGCTCGTAGCTCTCATCGGTGAGCGCCCAGAGAAATTCGTAGGCGTTACCGAACAGCACCTGATAGTTACCGCTGACTGCGATCCGTCCTTTTCTCAGCCGTTCCTTAAAAAATTTGACGGTGTCGCTGCGGAAGGATTTGTAGAACTCGGTCTGCTCAAACAGCGGCGTGCGACAGCTCATATCGAGAACGGTATCCCGGCGGTATTTGGCAAGGTCGGGGACTTCATTTTCCGCAATGGTGGCGTGGTCTGTGGTCATATTGATCTGATAGCGCAGAAAGGGAGAACGGTTCAGCATATCCTGCAGATACTCAAAGGACGGCTCAAGGAGCTTGCCGACGCCCTCACGGGTGAGCCCGATGGTATTGAGAAGCTGATAGTTGGTATATGCCATCATGCCGTCCATCAGCGGAGCGTCGTGGTCAGCCTTGACCACACCGAAGACAGAGCTGTTCTTGCCTTCGTAGAGCGCGTCAAGAAAGCGCTTGCACTTCTGCTTGAAGGGCATATCCTTTGGCATGAACTTGAAGTACTTCACACTGCTCTCGGTGATGACCAGCTTAATGTCCTTGATATCGCGCGCCGTGGTATAGCCCGCAAGCCGGCTTACCTGCGTGATGTCGTTATCAAAGAACCATTCCTGCAGGTTGGTGTTGAATGCGCAGGTCTTGAAAAATCGGTTGCGCAGAAGCATCATACCGTGCATGCCGTATCCGTTCGCGTTGAATATCTCGGCATCCAGCAGAGCCTCGCCGTCCCAAATCACGTTTTCGATCTCGGTTTCTTCCTCCTCTGCCATAAGGTCGTGCGCATCGGTTTCCTTGACGCATATCACATTCTCGGTAAAGCGGCTGACTCTGTCGCGAATGATGAGGATGGATTTCTTGGGAAGCCTGATCGTGCTCTCGATGCTGCTGAGCGTGAGTGCGATATACGCCTGCCAGGAAGCCTGGTCGGAGGCGGTGTCGGCAGAAAGGTCGCAGGAGCTCCACGCCATCATGTCCGCATACAGCGGTTCGGCAATAAAGAGGCAACGACCGTCGCGGCTTGCACCAGCGCTTCGCTTGTAGCGAACATAGTGGATGCCGTCAATATCGAAGCCGTAGGTGTAAAGATGCTCACGGATCTCCAGGCAACTGATATCCGTGGGAATGGTCTTGTCGCTTCGCTTGTACGTGCGCGTATTGGAATCATATTTGAAATACTTGCCGAGGATTCCTTCCGCAATCGGTTTCTCCACGGGTGCATACCCGCTGTTCTCCCGGAAGGATACGTCTATGGCGATCAGCGTCGGCTTGCCGCCTACGGTGCTGATGCAGACGTGATCCTGCATATCCGCGTCGGTGACGCTGTAACCGTTCAGAACGTAGCGGTTGTCGTATGACTCGTACAGCTTGACCGCGCGGTTGAAGGAAAGGCTCACAACGGCGCGGCAGAATCGCTTCTTGCCGTCGAGATAAGGATAAGCAAGCTCGCTTTTGTGCCGATCATACACCTCTGCGAGCTTCAATGTGTCAAGGCTCTCATCGAGAATACCCCTGAACGCCTTGGGATCGGGCTTGCCGTCTTTGGTGGCGGTAAATCCGTCATTTTTGAACACCACGCTGCCTTCGAGAGACATAATGCGCATGCTTTCACATTTTTTTGTCGCCATTGTAACACCTCCTTCTGTTCTGATGTTTTGACTTTACCATGTTTTGCGACTTGCTCAAGGTACTCTTGCGGATTGAATTTCGGGCAAAGGGGGACATTGACTAGCAAGGCCTCAGAATGAGGCCTTGCTTTGAAAACAGCATTATCCCAGGCTATACGCCTTCATTCTGAGGGCATGAATGCCGAAATCAAGACAACAACACGTTGCTTTGATGAAAGATCCGATTTTTCCGCTCAGATAGTATCTCTACCATTTATCCGAAATCACGCTTTTGCACGAAACGACACAAAACGCTGGTTTTTCAAGGCTTTTCATGCTTTTCAAGCCACTTGCAAGGAAGGCGGAAAACGAAAACTGTAAATTTGAGGCTCAAAAATGAAATTCTGTGTTTGACCTTTGCTTTTCGCGAACAAATCCGCGTCCATGGCTGACGCTTTTTCTTTGACTACAGCGGGGGAGATATTGGGGGATGAAGCCGCTTATACGTCTAACCGCTGACGGATGTCATTTAGCCACTTGAAAACATACTGCCACAACAAAATTCAGCAGAAACGGTTGTTCAGAAGTCTTTCAAATCTTCCGCATGAAGTGCATATTCACCTCGGTCGATTTTCATTTGTTTTATCGGTATAGATAGGCTATTTGCAATAGAACAAAGCCGTTGCCTATTTTCCTCATTACACATTGAGCCAACGTAAACACAAGATGGCTTTGGCATTTTAACATTTGGATCATTATCCTGCTGCACTAAAATGCGCCACTCCTGTTCATATGACCACTCGGCATCTTTTGTCAACAGCGCGGTCATCATAGTTTTAGCGGTTTCAATCGTCTCTTCTTTCGAAGGATGGATTGCCGCTTTCCATGGCATCTTAATTCTTTTGTCGGTATATACTACCGGGAAAGGCAGTAGGCTTAAATCAGTCATTTTGCTAAAATCATATTCTATGCAAAAACCTTTATGCCCATCAGCATAATGCGACCACATCAATCTGTTTTTGTAGTCTCCTGCTAAGCACCCTACAAGAAATAATGATTCCAGTCTTTCGTTGAGTTGTTGTTCGAGTTTTTTATAATATTCCTCAAATTTTACGGCAGCCTCGTGCTTTTCCGGTTGCAATTTATCACTTAATAATCTGATACAAGCTATTTCGTCGGTATCATCCGATATTCCATTTCTTTTTGCAATGTCAGAAAAAGAGCCCCCTTCATTAGAAGTAATGTCTATTGAACCATCTGATAAAATTTTAGCCATCGCATGCGAAATCATACCACGACTGATATCCATTGCGGAAGAAAGTGACGGATTAATTGTTGCTCCAATCAATATTTCAACAATAGCATTGCCGTTTGACATTAATGCGTGATTTACTTCGGTTTCTGACGTGCACTTCTCGGTTGCCTTAACAAAATCAATAATTGCCTTGCTATTAAGCCAGTAGCGAATGACGTTTTGTTCTTCCGGGGGATAACGTTCCAACAACCTTTTTTTGTTGTACACTAACAAAAAATCAGCAAACATTTTCTCGATTTTTTCTTGTTCCAGTCCGTATAGAGCTTCAAAAAGAGAACGAAAATCAAGACCGATTTTGCAGTCAAACGGGTCATTAAAAGCAGATGGCGGCGCACAGTATAATGTACAATTCTCTAAATTCGAAATTGAATATCCGTTTTCATCGAAAAAACGATACTTATACAGCTTCCCACCGGTTTTATTGACCAAATAACGAAATAGCTCTTTTTGACTCGTTTTTCCTTCATCCGCATTGGGAGCCGTTTGAATTAAATTGTGTAAAAACTCATAATCACTTTGGTTGCAAAACATAGCTGCTCCTTACTCACATTCTTTAATGCAAAAACGGAATTTATATTCCAAATCTACTTTTCTCCTCTCAAACTCTTGTAAATCTCGCTGACGAAGATACCAAGAACCTCTTTCTTCATTTCGTCGTTAGAAAGAAGCAACGAGAAGAAGTCCTGATTTTGCGAAAGTCCCTCGATCAGCGCGTCGTCGATACCGTCGAAATACGAAAACGCAAAGTCGCTTTCCGTGTTTGCTTTCGCACTCTCTCTAAGTTTTTCGGACTTCATCATCAAGTCTTTGATTTGAAGCATTGCCTTGATTACGACGTCGTTATCGTAGGTTTTGCCCGTTTTGCTGTTGATTTCGTCGATAATCTCCGAAAGACGTTTTACCTTATCTTCGTTCAGATTAAAGTCGTCCGCCGTCGGCAGTTTTACGATCGGATCGGGCGTAACTTTTGTTGTTCTATGCTCTTCGCCTTTCTTTTGGATAAAGTTGTCCGCTTTAATCTTGCCCGACAAATCGAATCCGCCGCCCGGTTGAGAGATGTTCACGAACGAAACGAAGTAAGTCAGAAACAGATACTTTTTATGCAGTTCCACGTCCTCGAAGCACGATACCTGTATCAGGAACTCATAGAAACGGATAAAATGCCGCACGACCGCCATAATCTCGATTTGTTTCATCAAATCGTATTCTTTCAGTTTCTTCTCGGCGCGTTGCAAGTAGAAGCGCAACTGATTTTTATCCTTTGCTTCGATAATCTTTTTATAGATTATCTCCGCCGCCATATTCACGTCGTAAGGATCTAAAATCATATATCCGTCGAGTTTCGCTTCCAAATCGTATACCGCCGTCGGCGTAACCGAATTTGCAAGCAACGTCGTGGTATAATACGGCGCGAACGCCTTGACAATATCGTCGTATGTATTCACGAAATCGAGAACAAACGTCTTTTTCTCAAACGGCGGGCAGATACGGTTCAGGCGCGACAACGTCTGCACCGCGTTCACCCCGCGCAACTTCTTCAAAACGTACATTGCGCAAAGTTTCGGTTGGTCGAAGCCCGTCTGATACTTGTTCGCCACAAGCAAAACGTTGTAATCGTCCGAATCGAACTTTTTAGGAAGTTTATCTTCCGAAAAGCCGTTCAGAAGCGTTTCCGTGTATTCCGTTTCGTCGTCGGGCAGTTTCACTTTCCCCGAAAACGCCACAAGCGCGTGAATACCCGCGTAGCCTTTCTTTGTAACGTAATCTTCAAACGCCTGACGATACTTGACTGCACTTGCGCGGGAAGCCGTTACCACCATTGCCTTTGCCATTCCGCCGAGTTCAGATAAAACCGTCGTGCGGAAATGTTCGACAATCACTTCCACCCTTTGCGCGATATTCGTTTCGTGCAGTTCCACAAACCGCGCGATTTGCTTTTTGGCTTCCGCCGTCTTGTACTTCGGATCTTCCGAAATCTCTTTGTTCAGCCGATAATACGTATTGTATTCGGTAAAGTTGGCAAGCACGTCTAAAATAAAGCCCTCTTCTATCGCCTGCTTCATCGAATACAAGTGGAAGGCTTCTTTCTGCCCTTTTGCGTTCAATCTGCCGAACAAGTCGAGCGTAGTCGCTTTCGGTGTTGCGGTAAAGGCAAACATAGAAACGTTCTTTTGTTTTCCGTTGCGACGGATTTCGTCCGCAATCATATCCTGCGTATCGATAACGCCTTCTTCAAAATCCACTTCGCCCGCGCCGAGCGTCATCGTGATTGCCGCCATATCTTTTCCGGCTGTGGAAGAATGTGCTTCGTCGATAATCACGGCAAAGGTCTTGTTTTTCAGGTTCTTTACCGTGTCCACGATATATGGGAATTTCTGTATCGTCGTGCCGATAATCTTGATATTGCTTTGAAGCGCGAGAGCAAGGTCTGCCGACGAACACTTGTCGTCCATAACCTTGATAAGCCCTGTCTTATGTTCGATACCGCGCACCGCGTCCTGCAACTGTCTGTCCACCACCACGCGGTCGGTGCAGATGATGATATTGTCAAACACTATTTTATTATCTTCGTCGTGAAGCGAAGAAAGTCTATGTGCAAGCCAAGCAATAGAATTGGTTTTACCAGATCCGGCACTGTGCTGTATCAGATAGTTTTGCGAAGTGCGGTTGACTTCCACGTCCGCTATCGTTTTGCGGATAACGTCAAGTTGATGATAGCGCGGAAAAATTACCTTTTCTTTTACCGTGGTTTTGCCCGTTACTTCGTCCGTTTCTTCCTTGCGCTCGATAAAGATAAACTCCGAGATAAGGTCTAACACCGTATCTTTTTTGAGTATATCTTCCCACATATAATAGACGGAATATTTGTCGGGATAAACGGGATTGCCCTTGCCTGCGTCAATTCCCGTGCCGCTACCCATATTGAACGGCAAAAAGAACGTGCCGTCGTTTGCAAGGCGCGTTGTCATATACACTTCCTGCAAGTCCATTGCAAAGTTGACGATACACCCCGCCTTGAAATAGAACAATCGCGTTTTCGGGTTTCTTTGCGTGCGGTATTGCAAGATTGCGTCCTGATAACTCTGCCCCGCAAAATTGCATTTGAGTTCAAACGACATAATCGCAAAGCCGTTCAGGAAAACCACAAGGTCGATTCTCTCGGTATCGCTCGCCCATACTTCTTCCATTACGGAAAAAATATTTTTATTGTATTTGGCAAGCAAATCTTTATTGAAAGTCGTTGCGGGCTTGGTATACATAAGGTCTAACTTATACCCCGCGATTTCCACGCCGTGTTTTAATACGGATAACAGACTGCTTTTCGCTTTCGTGATTTCGGTGTTGATAAAGTTGACCACCGTATCTTCGGTAACGTCTTTATACACCTTGCGGATCTGCGCCATCGCTTCGGGCTGAGTGTCGTCAAGGAACTTAAACAGCATTTCGCGGTCGATAGCAAACTTACGGTCGAACTTCACGTTTTTCCGCTCTATGTAGCCGTTTTCGGCAACGAGCTTATCTATGATAAACCGCTGATATTCTTTTTCGGAAAGTATGTTGTTCATACGACCTCCTTTTTGCCCGTAACGTATTCGTAAATGAGCGATTTTTTGTAGCCGTCAAGCGTTTCGATTTGCGATTTTTTATCCGCGATAATCTCGTTTGTTCGAGCAATTTGCTCATCAATATAATTTACAATATTATTCTGCTCATCTATCGGCGGCAACGGATATAACAATTCGGCAAGTTTGTTCCACCTCAAATCGCAAGAACGTACTCTGATTCCCGTCGATAAAGCCGTAAAAACTTCTCCATACGCCATACTTCTCAAATAATACATTATGTATTTTTTATTTTGCTTTGTATTTAAGACGTTTAGCACAGGTGACGCTTTGCCTCTTGAATCCGAAATGCCAATAGCACCGGCAAAACCGTCCATTCTGTGGACAACCAAATCTCCGACGTCAACACCTTGATACCCAATTTCTTTGTCTGCCATCGTAAAACCATCTTCTCGGCGATTACTGCGAAGCGTAACCTCTCCATCCCTGAAACAGGTTATAACACCGTCATCTTGCTTTACGGGTTTAGACATATAACGAAGAATATATTTCCCCTTTTTCTTTGTCCAATGAGTTGGAAATTGTCCCACCCACGGAATACCGCTGTCTTTCATAGGGGCGGACGGGTTCAGACCGTGGGTAACGGCTTCGGTAATTACGGAACGCTTATATTGTTCAAGTGTATCGATCTGCGCTTGAATATCCGCTTTCAATCCGTCAATCTTTCCGCACTCCCTATCCAAAAAATCAGCAATTTTCTGTTGCTCGGAAAGGGCAGGAATTGCAACTCTTATATTACCTATTTCGAATGTCGATATGTGTACCACTTTCAATTTCGCTTTGTTGCAACTTTTTTGTGCTTGCACATACTCGGAATTTAGAGCGTAGTTCAAATATCTGGCATTTTGTTTGTGTTTAAGTATTATAATGTCTCCGCCTGCCAAACAATCGCCTGTTCCCAAATAAACAATGTTTTTCCCTATTTCTTCAATCAACTCACCCGTACCGGCAAATAGAATGTCTCCTTGTGTGAAATATTGCTTTGAACTTATTATCGCTTTATTTGTTCTCGTTGCACATTCATAGAAAGACTGGTCGTACTTTGTATAAATCTCCCCATATCTTACGCACGGGGTATCCCCATTCGCAACTATATCTTCTTTTGTAATTCCATTCCCTTTACATAAGCAAATAGCAATGTACTTAACTCTTCTTGTATCCCAATTTTGAGGGATTTTATCACACCACAGGGTATTGCTGTCTTTCATCTCTCGCATTTTCCTTGCTCCCCACCGTATAAAATAACAAGTCTGCACAACTCTTTGCAGGCATCCGGTTTCACTATGGGGTCTCCGATAAATCTGCGCAATTCATTGTCGCGAAATTGTTCAGCCATCGAAAAATAAACCGTTTCGTTAAATGCCCATGAAAACTCGGCAAAATTGTTCATACCGCAATACAATTGGTCGATCTCTTTAGACAGACTCCTTTCTCTATCAGCACCTAAAAACTTCGCAAGATAATCATAGTACGGCATTACACACCGCTTTCTGTCATCCGGAAGATTTTTATATGTTTGGAAAATGCTGCTTTGATTCTCTGTAATTTCATTTGGATTCAGGAAATTAGGCGAAATGATTTTGCGGATATACAAAGCCAACAGGACAAAGAACACATCGTACTGGTTTAAATTCTGCCAACCGAAGTCGTTGCATACGTTCATTACGCATTCAAAGTAACGGGTAAGTTCTCTGTTATCCGCCTTATCCAACGCCTTTTCACTACCGTAAAGCAAGCATTGATAAGCCAACTTAACAGAAAATTCCACTTTATCTTCCGAAATTTGCAAATTGTCAAAGTTCTTAATATATCCACTAAACAAGTTTTTCAGATACTCATTTGCCGAAGTATCAAGCCGAAATGTGTAATTAAAGAATTTGCGCAGATATTCATATCCGTCGATTCCGTATATGGTTTTAACGGTTTCGGCAACGCAAGTCTGATTCATCGTTACGATAACGGCGCAGTTCTTTACATCAAACAAATGATGAAGCCGCTCTAAAATTTTGAGTTGTTCGTCAGGCAGACAACGGTCGATTTCGTCAACGATGATGATAAGTTTTGTTTGCTGATTTGAAACCAAGACCTTTTCCGTCAGTTTGTTTAACAATTCTTTTATTTCATGTAGTAATGACTTGTAACTTTTGAAAATCGCTAATTGATTATCTTTTGTATCAGTCACCAAAGAAACATTTTTCAAGTCGGGAATGAGTTCGGAAATTTCCTTAATTATCTTGGCGATAAACCCGATTTTCCCTCCTCTCTCACTTAGTTTGTCTACAATTTCTTTTCCTTTTTTCTTTCCGAAATCTGCAGCAACTTTTCCATAACCTTTCATCTTTGAAAGTTTATCTTCCAAACCATCGAGAATACAACTTAAAATAGCAATAAGCGGATCGGAATAAAACGTGTTTTCCCAAGCGTCGTATTTAATAATGATATATTCCTGTTTTTCGGAAAGTTTCTCTTCGATCAATCCCAAAACAAAAGATTTTCCGCTCCCCCACGCTCCGTTGATTGCCAAGCAAAAGTTCTTGTCCTTTTTCAGAAAATCAACTAAACCGCAAATCTTATCTACAAATTCCTCTCTTCCGATTTTATCTTGCAAAGCCATTATTCTTCTCCTTTCACAGCGAATAACGCTTTGATTCTTTCGCTCACGCTCTTTTCAAGCGTTAGGAATTTTTCTTCCAACACTTCGCTCTTTTCGGGTTGCGTGTACTTATAGAAATATCTTGTAAACGGTATTTCCGCGCCGATTTTAATTACGGGCTTTTTCGCGCCGAGATTTTCTTCCCAAAACCATTTCGCGTCCGGAACGTAAGGCAGCACTTCACGCGCCATATAGGTTTCTATATCCTCGGTATATTTCACGATTTCGGTGTCGCGCGTTTCTTTGTCGTAAATAATATTGCCCTTTTTATCGCGCTGAATTTCCGCCGTTTTGTCCATCTCGGAAAGCCCGTCCGCGATACGCTCTGTCAGTTTTTTATCGCACGACAAAATTCCCGAAAGGTACTTGATAAAACTTTCCGGTTCTTTATACACCTTGTCCGAGATATGCTCTTTCAGCGTTTGCAGAATGTCCTCATATAACGGCTTTCTTGCAAGCATTTCTTCGTATTTTTTCTTATCTTTATCGGCAAGCGCAACGCCCTGACTTTCATAGTCGGCAATCTTCGCTTCGTCGTAAACGCCTGAAAGCGCGCCTTTCATCAGCATTTGCTCGATACGCTCTTCCGTGATAGCATAACTGCGTTGAAGCGGTTGCATAACGGCATATTCCTTGTAAAGGAACTCCGTGTTATCGTAAATCTTGCAAAGGTCGCTCGGCACGAAGTCGGCGTAAAGGTGCGTAATTCTCTTTCTGTCCTCTCTCGTAATTTCGTTTTTCTTGTTGCCGACGGCTTTGCGCAGTTTATGATAAATCTCGGCGGCGTTGATGAGTTGTATTTTGCCTTTGCGTTCTTTGCGCTTATTTTTCGAGAGAATCCAAACGTAAGTCTGAATGCCCGTGTTGTAAAACAAGTCGGTCGGCAAAGCGATAATCGCTTCAATAAGGTCGCTTTCCAAAAGCCAACGGCGAATCTGACTTTCGCCCGAAGCGGTATCGCCGTTAAACAGCGGCGAGCCGTTTTCGATAATCGCCGCTCTGCCGCAGAAGTCGTCCATTTTATCCACGGCGGACTGCAAGAAAATCATTTGCGAGTCGCCTCCGCTCGGAAGTCCGTGTCCCCATCTGCCCGTTTCGCCTTTGGCGTATTCGTCGCGCACGGCTTGCTCCTGTCCGTCCTTTGCGTCTTTACCCGACCACGGCGTGCCGAACGGCGGGTTTTCAATGACAAAACGCATTTTCGTATCGGCAAAGCAATCGGTTTTGAACGTATCGACGTGACGGAAATTATCCGAGTCCTGATTTTTGATGAGCATTTCGGCAAGCCCCACCGCGTAAGACTGCCCCATAAATTCCTGCCCGAAAAGTTTGACTTCCGCCGTAGGATTATAGTGTTTTATGTAGGTATACGCCGTGGAAAGCATACCGCCCGTTCCGCAGGCTTGGTCGAGAACGGTAATAACCTTGTGGCTGTCAAAAATATCGTCGCAACCTTCCGCCATTAAAATTTCTACGAGCAATTTGATAATATCTCTGCCCGTGTAAAATTGTCCGGCGTCCACGTTCTGATAAAATCTGCCAATCAGATTTTCAAAGATGTATCCCATCCTGATACTGTCGTAAGTTTGTACCGACAGATCCAAGGTAGAGAATGCTTCGACAACGGAATACAGACAGCCGTCCTTTTCCATTTTGTCGATATGCTTGTCCATTTCAAGTTCGATGAAAATGTCCTTAACGTTAGCTGAGAAACCGCTGATATAATTCTTGAAATTTGCTGCAATATGCTTGGAATCGTTGCAGAGTTCTTTTAAGTCGTACTCGCTCGTGTTATAGAACGAAAACCCCGCGATTTTGCAAAGTGCCTTCGGCGGGTAATTCGGGTTTGAATGATAGGCTTTTAACACCGCCTGTTTCGTATCTTCAAGCGCACACTCGAAACGGCGCAAAATCGTCATAGGAATTACGACATCGCCGTATTTATCGGGCATATACGAGCCGCGCAATTTATTCGCAATGCTCCATATAAAATTCGCTTCAGCTGTAACATCAATGGGAGATTCGTCCCAAAAAGTATCAATAATTTTGTTTTCCATAAGGCTATATATCTCCTGTCAGTTTTATTGGTTTTTCTCTTATGCTTCTTTCAGCCTATCAATTGCCATTTCGGGACTCATGGTGTGGTACATAAGATAGACCACATTCATTGTTTTTGCTGGGGCTTGCTTGTAGATTTCGCGGCTGTTCTCACCGGTATAGAAGTGCCAGTAGCGATAGATATAGCCCATCCAATATAGCGCTTCTTTATCGTAAATCTCGCCGACTTTGACAAGCTGATCGGCAAGCTCATCCTCCATACGGGAAAGTATATAAGCTTTGCCTGCCCATTGAATATGATGAAACTCTTTATCCATATCAGCAGCAACAGCCGAAGTCATATACGCCTTGACGAAGGCTTCACTTGCGTATCCCCGTTCAGCTGCAAGCTCAAACAGTTGCCCTTGCGTATCGCACAGAGCCATTTGTAAGGAATTCAACATATCATTCGCCTCTCAGAATTTCGTCGAAAAATTTGCCTTCCCGACGATACTTTACTTCAATTTCTTCCACCAGAGCCATGCCTTCTTTTCTTCTTTCTGCACTCATATCCTTGAGCAGTGCAAGTTCCAACGGTGAAAGTGGTTCTTCTTTCAATATTCTGATCTGCCTGCACGCTTTTTCGGAAATCGCAACATACTGTTTGCCGAGATCAAGCGCGGATAGGCAGTGTATCAATGCCGCGTCGGTGAGCGTTTTATTAAAAAAGCGGAAAAGCTCGGTATACATACG